>Ga0209393_1000522_pt1 | contig 18538 bp, 15 predicted proteins | sample SSWtaG_2_FD_184117 | JGI IMG/M metagenome (GOLD analysis project Ga0209393, IMG submission 184117) | Hot spring microbial communities from Sandy's Spring West, USA to study Microbial Dark Matter (Phase II) - SSWsed_130316 (SPAdes)... | ecosystem: Environmental > Aquatic > Thermal springs > Hot...
AACATAGGGACGTGTGCAATAGTGGGAAGTGTAACTCCAACTGTAAATACACCAACTACAACAGAAACAAACCCAACACCTATTGTAAATTCCCCGACTCCAACCTTAACAACCCCATCTCCAACCGTTACATCGCCAACCTTAACTGTAAGCGAACCCTGTTCTCTTTCAATCTCGGAGGAACAAAGGTTTGATGGGTGCTTTGCGGATGTTTTAAGGGTTGGAAAAGGACACATAACCGTAAGTTCGGTAGGTGAGTTTAGGGTTAAGGTTTACGATGTGAGCGGAAACGTTGTGAAGGATGTGGAAGGTAAAGGGGTTCTTAGGATAAGCCTTAAGAAGGGGGTTTATTTCGTTGAGGTTTTATCGAAAGAAGGTAAAACAGCCAGAAAGGTTATTGTAAGGTAAGATTAGTTTATTATATGTATCGCCCTCTTGTGCACGTTTCCGGCAGCTTCCATTAAAATTTCGGATATGGTAGGATGCGGATGTATAACCATATCTAGATCCTCGGCCGTCGCCATAAGTTCTATAGCAAGGGCCGCTTCTCCTATCAAAGAGGAGGCTTCCGGGGCTATTATATGAACCCCTAAGATCTCATCCGTATCTCCATCAACAACTATTTTTGCCATACCATCAACTCCACCCAACGTAAGCGCCCTTCCCGAGGCGCTCAGGGGGAACTTTCCAACTTTAACGTTATAACCCATCTCTCTCGCCTTTTCCTCCGTTAAACCAACGCTCGCAAACTCCGGATAAGTGTATATTACGTTTGGTATAGCTTTCCAATCCGCACTTGAATTCATACCCGCTATATTTTCAACCGCCACTATTCCCTCCTTTGAGGCCTTGTGCGCCAGAAGGGGAGGACCCGAAACATCCCCTATTGCGTATATCCCCTTTATGCTCGTCTCCATTCTATCGTTGGTCCTTATGAATCCCCTTTCATCCATCTGTAGGTTTAGATTTTTGAAGCTTTCGGAGTTTGGAGACCTTCCTATTGCAATCAGAACCTTATCAAATCTCTCCCTGTAATCCTTCCCATCCGAAACGAAAACTACCTCGTTTCCCGATATGTCCTTTAATGTGGCGTTCAGGTAAAAATCCAAACCTTCCTTCTTTAAAATCCTCTGGTAATATTTTGCCATCTCCTTATCCATTCCCGGTAAAACCTGATCCGCCACATCTATAACAACCACCCTTTCCGAACCCACCATTTTATAAAACTGAGCAAATTCCAAGCCCACAGCACCGGCTCCCACAACAAGAAGCTTCTTGGGAATTTCCGGAAAGGATACCGCATGATCGCTGTTCCATATAAACTTTCCATCCGCCTCAAAACCTTTAAGCTCTTTTATCCTCGAACCCGTAGCTATTATTATGTTCTTCGCTTCCAAAACCTCCAAAGTTTTATCCGTTTTAACCTTAACCTCCCCGGGCCTCTCCACTATACCCTCCCCGAAATATATATCTACTTTCTGATTTTTTAGTAAAAATTCCACCCCCTTCACGAGCTTTTCCACAACCTCCCCCTTCCACCTGTTCAGGGATGATACATCCAGGGATAAGTTCCCCTTAATTCCAAATTTTTCACCGTTCTTTGCCGTGTGATATATGTGTCCCGCATGAAGTAGTGCTTTGGTTGGGATACACCCAACGTTAAGGCAAACTCCGCCCAGTTTCCACCTTTCAACAAGGGCTGTTTTTAGTCCCAATTGCGCAGCTCTTATACCCGCAACGTATCCACCAGGTCCCCCTCCAATTATCACTACGTCGTACCTCATAGTCCGGTATTTTACCCACGAAGGATTTTTCTAAAGAGGTTTTCGAATAGAACCAAAGGGGTTATTCTTCCAACGCCACCTGGAACCTGGCTTATCGCCCTAACGAAATCCTTTAACTCCCCAAATTTCGCATCCCCCACTATCTTCCCATCCCTATAAACCGTCGATATATCGACAACAACGCTTTTCTCTGTGAAGTATTCGGCACCGAAATGTTCGCCTATTCCGGCACAGAGGAAGGTTATATCGCTTAGTTTTGTTATATCAGCAAGATTTGGAGTTTTTGTATGAGTTATTATGGGCGTTCCGTTCTTCATGAGAACAAGTAAAGATAGGGGTTTTCCCACCCTTACGCTCCTTCCTACGATCGCGCATATTTTCCCTTCCAAATTAAAACCATAAAATTCCAGGATCTTTATCGCCGCATAAGGTGTCGGAGGGAAAAATCTTGGTTTTCCGTGTAAAAGTAGTCCCAAGTTTTCCGGAGATAAACCTTCCACATCGAGCTCGGGTGGCATTTCCACATCATTCTTACCCAAGCTTATTATCCCATCCGCATCCCCATCTTTAACAATTTCAACATCCAACCTTTCCGCCAACCTCCTTATTGACCTCTCATAAATTTTTGAATCTTCGGAGTTATCCGAAATCACCTTCAACTTAGGCCTGAATTTTATCCTACCCCTCAACTCGGAAATCTCACCAAGGTAAGCTTTTTCAACCTCCCTTCCGTCCAGGATCATCTCCTTATCACCTTCCTTAAAGTTTTGCCATCCTTCACGAAATAAACACCCCTGCCTTGAAACCCACCAACCCTCCTGCCTGAAACATCGTAAATTTCCACATTTCCACCTTCAAATTCCGAGCTTTGCCGTGCCAATAGGGAAGGGTCGTAGGATACGGTGTGCTGCTCCAAAACCCAACTATCCGGGTCAAAAACTATGGAAACAGGTTCCCTTGAGAGGTCAAAAATGAAGTTTTGAACCGCTAAGGAATCCCAGACCGTTATAAGCGTATCACCCGAAGGGAAATTGACCTTTATTTCCAACGGCATCTTATATATGGGTGCGCTTGAGGGTTGAACTTGCGCTATCCTTATGTAAAGCCTCCAAATTCCACCGAGGTTATTCTTTGCCCATCTTACATCGTATATGGGCCAGCCCGGCTGATAAACCCACTGATCGAAAAACCACGTTAAATCCATACCCGTATAAGTTATAACGTCGTTTATAAATTCTGCGGTTGTTGCGTATGAATACTCGTGGTTCAACCTATAATGCCTAAGGGCACCGAAGAAAAGGGATGTATCCTTGTTTAGGATATATCTTAACATATGAAGGACGGCGGCACCTTTCTGATAAGTGTAAATTGAGAATATATCGTAAATGCTGGGACCCGGGTTATAAACCGGTAATCCGGGGAAGGAAGCGTACGAGAAAAAGTAGTTTTCAACCCTGGTTATATAATAGTTTTTGTATGCCGTAAATCCTCCGGAATCCTCCTTCCAAATGAGTTCCGAATAAGTTGCAAAACCTTCGTTTAGCCATATATCCTTGAATGTTCCGCACGTTACCATATTTCCCCACCAATGGTGGGCAAGTTCGTGGGCTTGGGTGGAGTTTCCGTAAGCTCCCCCAAAGAAAGAGTTCGTTTGATCTTCCATAGCCCAACCTCCCGGAAGAACTATAGACTGTTCGTATTTTTCGGTGTAAAAAGGATAAATTCCGTACCTATTAGAGAAAGCGGTGAGCATCTGGGTTAAATTTGAACCCCAGGTTGTATACCCAGAACCGTAGGGTATATAAGCTCTTACGGGCATAGTTATAGGTCCGTAATTCCAAGTCCAAGAGTTATACTGAAGGTTCCTTATAGCAAAAGTTATAAGGTAGGGAGCTATGGGGTAGTTATGCCTGTAATGCCAACGCTTCAAACTACCGACGGTCTGCGTATCCAACAACACACCGTTTGCTACGACCTCCATATCCGCCCTTGCACTTATCTCGAACTCCACCCCCTCCTCCGCCTTCTCATAAGGTTGATCCCATGATGGAACCCAACACCTAAAGTTGTAAGGTTCGTTATCCGCATAAACGAACGTATCTCCCCTAATCGTAAGCCCGCCTCCAAAACCCGAGCAGGAGGTTGCTGGAAGCCCATGATAATACGCCCAAAGCCAAGCTGTATCGTTAGCGCTTAAGTTGTATGGTATTACCAATAGCCTGTTTGAGGAGCTTCCCGAATAGAAATGATATAAAGTGTTTCCGTTTCCATCCTTTAAGCTGTCAAGCACTATATCCACCAAATTCAACTTTATGGTATCGAGGTTTTCCCTGGCTTTAACTTTTATTCCTATTTCGGCGTTCTGGATCTGCCCACCGTATATGGTCATTTTTATGTGATATTTCCTTATATCGTATGAGGTTGTTTCAACGTCGGGCCAGCTTAAGATATCGTAGTGATAATATAAACCCTTGAATCTCTCACTTTCCAAAATCCTCACATCCGGCTCCTCAAATTGGGCAAATAGTATTATCATAACGGATATTTTAATGCGGTTTTAGAATTCCAAGGTTATGGGAATAGCTTACGTTGAGATAGCGAAAATTTTGAAAGAAAGGTTCGGTTTTGGGGAGCTTGATAGGACGGAAAATCCCGAGTACGGAGATTATTATACAAACTTGGCATTTAAGTTAGCAAAAGAGAAAAGAAAACCCCCAGCCGATTTAGCCCAGGAGATATCGAAAGATATAAGCGTTGAGGGTGTGGAAGTTTTGCCTGTAAGGGGATACATAAACTTTAAGGTTGGGGATGAGGCACTTTGCGGTATTATAAACGAGTTTGCAAAGGGAATAGATTTGAAGAAAAATTTGGGAAAGAGGGTTTTGGTGGAGTTTATATCCGCAAACCCTACGGGTCCGTTGAACGTGGCGAACGCTAGGGCAGGAGCGATAGGGGACGCAATAGTGGGGATCTTAAGGTTCCTTGGGTTTTCTGCGGAAAGCGAGTATTACGTGAACGATTGCGGGAACCAGATAGTTAGCTTGGCACTTTCGGTTTTGCACAAAATCGACCCTCAAAAATATCCGTTTCCCGAGGATGGGTACAGGGGGGATTACATAGAAGATCTTGCGAGGGAATTTGAGGCGGAAGAGTTTACAAATTTGGAGGATTTCGGTAGAAAAATAGCCCACAGGATCCTGGATTGGCAAAAGGAAAGCCTAAAAAGGTACGGAATATATTTTGATCGCTTCGTCCTTGAATCCGAGATAAGAAGATCGGAATACCCGGAGATGGTTTTAAGGGCGCTAAGGGAAAAAAACTTGCTTTACGAATCCGAAGGTGCCCTTTACTTTAAAAGTACGGAGCTTGGGGATGATAAGGATAGGGTACTGATAAGATCAAACGGGGAACCAACGTACTTTTTCTGGGATTCCGCCTACCACCTATACAAGCTCCTTAGGGATTACGACTTCATAGTTGATATTTTTGGTCCCGACCATCATGGGTACGTTCCAAGGATGAGGGCTATGGTGCAAGCTTTAAAAGAATATTATAAGCTCAGGGGGGAGTATGCGGTAATAATAAGCGGGCAGGTTAACCTATTGGAGAAGGGGGGAAGATTAAGGATGTCCAAGAGGGAGGGAAGGATTTATACGCTTGACGAACTTTTGGGGGAGGTGGGGAAGGATGCACTTAGATTCTTCATGCTTATGAGATCCCCATCCTCAGAGTTAAACTTTGACATAGAACTTGCCAAGAAGCTAAACGTTGAAAATCCGGTTTATTACGTCCAATACGCGCATGCAAGGATAAAGAGTTTGATCGATTACGCATCCTCAAACGGTATAACCGACGATGATATAAGGGATTTTTATAACGAGGACGAGAGGAACTTGGCGAGGATCGTGCAATTTTTCCCTTACTATCTCATAAAAACCCTTCCCTTACCATTAAGGGAGGCTTATCTTTTCGGTGGAAAGTGGGGAATTTCACCAGAATTCCTTCCCAACCTTCTGGTTGATTATCTTATGGAACTGGCTGGGGAGTATCACAGCTTTTATCAAAGGAACAGGATCGTCGGTGACAGAAGGCAGAGGGAGAGGTTAAGGTTGTCCGTTGCGGTTATGAGGGTTTTGAAGGTTTCCCTTGAACTTCTCGGAGTTTCCGCACCGGAAAGGATGGGCTGAATCCACTTTAAAATATCCAACTTATGACAAAAACAAAAAAGGCGGTTGCAAAGAGGTTTAAAATTACAGCAAATGGGAAAGTAAAGCATCAGAAGAGCGGTAGGAGGCACAATTTGGGTCCTAAGAAGAGTAACAGGAGGAAGAGGAACCTGAGGAAGCCCGGATATCTTGGGAAGGGGGATGCGGAAAAGGTTTTAAGGGCTTTGGGGATGAAGTGATGTTTAAGGATCCTTTCGAGGAATTTGAAGAATTCCTTATAAACGTTGGGAATTTAACTTACAGGGTTTATAAACCTCCGATAAGCGCTTACGAGACGGAGGATGAATTTGTGATATATATGGCGGTCGGTGGGGCGGATAAATCCTCCCTGAGGGTGATTTACGATAGCGGGACGTTGATAATCTCGGGTAAGAGGCCCGAACCCCCAGGTCCGGAAAACAGGATATACCATATAGCGGAGATATACTTCGGACCTTTTGAGAGGAGGCTACAGTTGAACGCGGAGATAGATGTCGATGGAATAACGAGCAAGTTTGAGAACGGGTTTTTGGAGATAAGGGTACCGAAGAAGAAAAGGAGCATTCAAATAGAGGTGAAGTAAAATGCAAATACCCTTTGAGGATATAAAAATACCCAGGGAGCTTCCTATATTACCCGTGAAGGGGGGTGTAATATTCCCCCTTTCAACGGTGCCGGTTGTGGTTGGGGTTGAGAGGTCAAAGAGGCTTGTAAACTCGGTTTTATCAACGCCAATTGAACCCAAAATTATAGGTGCCTTTATGCAAAAGGATCCTGAGGCTGAAGTGAGGGGAATGGAAGACCTTTATCCGATAGGGACCGCATCCATACTCCTTAGGATGAACAGGTTACCCGATGGGAACATAAGGATAATATTAAGCGGTGTGAAGAGGATAAGGATTTTGAGGGAAATTCAACTCGAACCCTACATAATCGCCGAGGTTGAGGAGGTAGAAGATATAGATTATCCGGAGGACGAACTACTTCCATTAAAGGAAGCGCTACTTCAAACCATGACGAAGCTGGCGGAGTATCAAAGGGTACCGCAGGAGGCCGTAAGCGCCCTTGCAACTTTGCCCAAAATTTCCGCATTTGCGGATGTCTCCGCATCTTTACTACAACATCTAAAACCCGAAGAAAGGTACGAGATCCTTGAGACGCTTGATGTAAAGAAAAGACTCGAGCTGGTTTTAAGGTATGCGACAAGGGAGACTGAACTTCAGGAGCTTTCGGAAAAGATAAGGAAGAGCGTACAGGAGGAGATGGAGAAGGCGCAGAGGGAGTACTTCCTTAGGGAGCAGTTGAAGGCAATTCAGAAGGAGCTGGGAATTTCGGATGAGCAATCCGAGATAGCGGAGTTAGAAAAGAGGTTAAAGGAGAAACCGTTGCCGGATTACGTGAGGAAGGCGGCGGAAACCGAACTTAGGAGATTGCAAAGGGTACCTTCCGCGTCCCCCGAGTATCATGTAATAAGAACCTACATAGAGTGGATCCTCGATCTTCCCTGGCTTGAAAGCACGGAAGATAACATGGATCTGTCAAACGCACGCAGGGTTTTGGACGAGGATCACTACGATCTTGAAAGGGTTAAGGAGAGGATCCTCGAGTACATTGCTATAAAGAAGCTCAATCCCACGGGTAAGGCGCCTATACTTTGTTTTGTGGGACCTCCGGGAGTTGGCAAAACAAGCCTGGGAAGGTCGATAGCCAGGGCTTTGAATAAAAAGTTCGTAAGGTTGAGCCTGGGAGGGGTAAGGGACGAGGCGGAAATAAGGGGGCACAGGAGAACCTACGTGGGCGCGCTCCCGGGCAGGATAATAATGGCGTTAAAGGAGGCTGGGAGCAACAACCCGGTAATGATGCTCGACGAAATAGATAAGCTTGGAACGGACTGGAGGGGGGATCCCGCATCCGCCCTCCTTGAGGTTTTGGATCCGGAGCAAAACCATTCTTTTAAGGATCACTACCTAGACTTACCCTTCGATCTTTCCAAAGTATTCTTCATTACGACCGCAAACACCACCTTAACCATACCCGCACCCCTTTTGGACAGAATGGAAGTTATAGAGATTCCGGGTTACGTTTTGGAAGAAAAGATACAAATAGCCCTAAACTTCATCATCCCAAAGCAAAAAGAGGAAACGGGGTTAAAGGATTGCAATGTGAAGTTTGAGGAAAGGGCTCTTACAAGGATAATAGAGGAGTACACGAGGGAGGCGGGGGTTAGGGAGCTACAGAGGAAAATAAACAGGATATTCAGGAGGATAGCTTTAAAAATAGCGGAGGAAAACGTAAAATGCGATTTTGTAATTGATGCCGAAAATATTGAAGAATATCTGGGAAAGCCGGAATACTTCCCAGAGCTTGCGGAAAGGGAAGCTAGGGTAGGGGTTGCTACGGGCTTAGCTTGGACGCCGGTGGGAGGTTCGGTGCTCTTTGTTGAAGCGGTGAGGGTTCCTGGGGAGAAGGGGTTCAAGCTCACGGGTAGGCTTGGAGATGTGATGAGGGAATCGGCGGAAGCCGCGCTAACCCTGGCGAGAAAATATTCCTCCGAAAAGGGTGCGGATCCGGAATTTTGGGATAAAGGCTTTATACATCTTCACGTTCCCTCCGGCGCAATACCAAAGGACGGTCCCTCGGCAGGTATAACCATGTTCGTTGCCCTTTATTCCTTAGCTTTAAACTTGCCGGTTCCTCCGGACCTCGCCATGACGGGTGAGATAACGCTTAGGGGTAAGGTTCTGCCGGTTGGTGGGATAAAGGAGAAGGTTCTTGCCGCGGATAGGGCTGGGATAAAGAAGGTTCTCCTTCCCACTTGGAACAAAAAGGACCTTGAAGATGTTCCAAAGGAGGTGAAAGCTAGGCTTGAATTTTCCTTCGTTGATACCGTTGAAGATGTAATTAGGGAGGTTTTTGAAGAGGTTAAAACCTCTTGATTTTAAAAGTTCTTACGGATAGGGGCATATTTCGGTTTAAAGGGGAGGGAGAAAGGGGGGATGTGGTTGAGGTTGAAATTGGAAACAAAAAAACCCTAGGTGTGATCCTCAATGTGGAGGAAGGGGAAGGGGAAAACCTGAAAACTGCAAAAAATTTCAACTTAAGGATCCCACACGACCTGCTCGACCTGATAAATTTTGCCTCAAACTATTACCATTACCCTCTAAACTTGTACCTAAATCTTCTTATTCCGGCAAAGCTGAGGAAGATTTCGAGGGTTTATTATGTGATAAACTCGGATAAGGCGCCAAACACGAAATTTATGGAACTTTGGGAGTATCTTGCGAAGCCTAGAACAAAGGAGGCTATAGTTAAAAGGTTTGGAAAGAAAGCCGCGTATTATTTGAGGAGGTGGGAGGGATTGGGTTTGTTGAAAAAACTTGAAAAGGTGAAGAATTTAAAGTTCAAGCCCCCAAAACTTTACGAACTCGGTGAGGTGGAAATACCGGAAAACCCAAACCTGGAGCAGATGAAAGCCATAAACTCTATAGTTTCCGCAAGGAATTTTTCGGTATTTTATCTTTGGGGACCTACGGGTTCCGGAAAAACGTTGGTTTATTTAAAGGCCGTTGAGGAGAAAGTTAAAGGGGGTAAAACTGCATTAATTCTCGTTCCCGAGATCCTCCTATCTTACCATATTGCTAGGGTATTCCAAAAAACCTTTGGGGAAAGCTTCGCGATATACCACGGGAGTTTGCACGATAAGGTGAGCGTATGGTACAACGTTGCAAACGGGAAAATAAGGGTGGTTATGGGAACGAGGAGTGCGGTATTCTTACCTTTAAAAGACTTAGGGATAATAGTGGTTGATGAGGAGTTTGAAGAGAGCCTGAAAGAAGAGGAGAGAATTCCGTTCTATAACGCGCGGGATCTGGCGATATACAGGGGAAAGGTTTTAAACGTTCCCGTGGTTTTGGGAAGTGCAACACCATCCCTTGAAAGTTTTCACAATATAAACGTCAAAAAATACAAGCCCCTGATTTTGACCAGGAGAATATACTTAGGAAATTTAAACGTGGAAGTTGTGGATCTGAGGAGGGAGAAGAAGGTAAGGGGAACATTTTCCGAGAGGATGATAAAAGAGTTAGTTTCAGCCTTAGAGGGTGGAAAAAATGCGATAATATACGTAAACAGGAGGGGATATTTGCCCTATTTTTTCTGCTCTGATTGTGGAAATCCGCTTAAATGCGAAAATTGCGATGTTGTATTGGCTTTGCATAAGGGGAAGTTTGGAGAATTTTTGAAGTGTCATATATGCGGATTTTCAAGCGATATTCCCTTAAGTTGTGATAACTGCGGGAGCACCAACCTTGTGGGGGTGGGATTTGGGACGCAGAGGGTGGAGGAGGAGCTTTCGGAAATCTTGAAAATTAAGGTTTTCAGGATGGATTCGGACAGAATAAGGAGAAGGGAAGAGGTGGTAAAGATACTTAGGGAGTTTGGGGAAGGGAAAATTAGGGTTCTGGTGGGAACGAAGATGGTAATCAAGGGTTTGGATTTTCCTAACGTTTCCTTGGTTGTCGTTCTGAATGCGGACGAGTTTTTGTACAGGGGTGGAGACTTTAGGGCGGAGGAGAAGGCACTTCAAACACTTTACCAGATCGCGGGTAGGATAAGGAGGGAGGGAAAGATTTTAATACAAACCCACAACCCAAACCATCCAATTTTGAGGGAATTTATAATGGGGGATATGAAGGGATCTTACGAAAGAATATACGAGGATAGGAAGGGTTCGTTCTTTCCCCCATTTAGTAGAATGGCACTATTTGAAGTTAGAACCCCTTCTGAGGAGAACGATAAAGCAAACTTTAAAATTTTGGAGAATTTTGTTGAAAAATATGATGGGAAAATTTGGGGACCATCATACCCTCCCGCGCGCAGGTTAAGGGGTATGTATAGGATCAGGTTGGTAATCCTAGGGAAGGATCACAGGGAAATCTTAAGGGTACTTTCGGATTTGGAAAGGCTACCTTTGAGGGGAAGGAAAATCTTTAACGTTGATCCAATAAACTTTGGTTGATCAAACCTTTCAATCTCTCCAATAGTTTCCTATCACCTTCCGCTATAACCCTCACGATAGGCTCGGTATTCGAAGGCCTAATATGCACCCAATTCTCACCGTTCCTATAGTAATATCCATCAACTTCGGAAAGTTCCCAACCTCCAACCAAAGTTTTTATCTTTTCCAAAATTTCCGTAAGTCCGCCCTCAAATCTCATCTTTACCATCTCAAAAGGTTGCTTCAAAACTTCCTCAGGTATATCCCCATCCTTGTAAGCTTTCGCTATTAAAACCGCTGCAAAAAGTCCATCCCTCCCCTTCGTAAAATCGTAATATATCAATCCTCCGTTTCCTTCACCACCCAACTTTGCCCCAACTTCCTCCATCTTCTTTACAATGTTAGGTTCTCCAACCTTCCACCTCAAAACCTCAAAGTCAAGCTTCTTCAGAACCCTCTCGGAAATTATAGAAGTTGAGAAGTTTAAAACCGCCCTCTTTGGAACATCGAAATTTTTGGCGCAGGAATATAACGCTAAGGCTGTAGTTTGCTCCTCCGAAAGCATCCCAACTTCCTTTATCCCGCATATCACCCTATCCCCATCCGGATCAAAGCCGAAAGCCAAATCCACCTTTCCTTCCTTAAGGAGATCTTCCAAAAGCTTAAACTTTTCCTTTGAAGGCTCGGGATTCTCCGGTAAATCCCCAGAATATCTGAAGGTTAATACTTCCGCCCCGAGATTTTTAAAGATGTTATCCGCCCAACCGGCTACCGCACCGTTTTGAAAATCCAGCGCAACCTTTAAACCCGAAAAATCGAACGTTGGAAAGTGGGCAAAATATATGGGAAAAGCGTTTATCCTAAAAGCCCTTCCGAACCTTCCCGATATTATCTCCCTGTTCAGATTTGCTTCAATTTTTTTAACATCCTCTTCCCCGCTAAGTTTATCCCCAAAGGCAAACTTTAAGGCGTTCCATTCGGGAGGGTTGTGACTTGCGCTAACCATTATTCCACCATCCAAGTTCAAAAGTTTTATCATCCTCAATAAGGCTGGAGTTGGTATCACGCCAAAATCGTAAACGTTGTTTCCCGTATAAAGAAAGGCACCCTCAACCAGAGCCTTTATCCAATCCCCACTTTTCCTAGTATCCCTACCCAAAGCTAAGTTTCCCGAAAATAATGAGGAGAAGGCAAGGGAGTACTTTAAAACCTCCCCGGCACCCAAACCTTTACCGACTATCCCCCTTAAACCCGATACGCTAAACTTTAAATTACTTTCCAAGTTTGAGGGATACCCTTACGGGTTTGGAGAAGGTTTTAACCCTCTTACCCTTCCCATACTCCGCAACGACCTCACCATCGAAAACAACCTCACCAACTTCACCCTTCGCAGACTTGGATATAACTTCCTTTACCGATTTAACGTCCTTTGCGTTAAAGGAAAGCTCGGCTATCTGTCCCGCCTTTACCTCCAATTTGTAGCTTTCGGATACCTCCGCCACATCCACCCCATAAATTTTAACCGTGCCCTTCACCTCCTTTATCACTATATCCCTCTTATCGTTGTTCCTGATGTTAAGGGTTAGGGATAAGGATGCGGAACCTACCTTGAAATCCGAAGAAGATTCGGTTATCTGATAGCTTATACCTTCCGCGTTAAAGTTGAAGCTCTTGATTGAAAGGGCAAGTTTCGCCTCCTCCTCTTTACCCTTAGCCTTATCCTTGGCATATACGACCGATACAACCAAAGCGCCCAAAAGTAGCAACGCTATCCTCTTCATAGGTTGGTATTTTAAAGCCTTCAAGATTCCCTAGTTATTATGAAATTTGCAAGCTCTTCCAAAAATTTCCCCTTTTCTCCCACAGCCTTTCTCAAGTTTTCCTTAGCTTCCTCCACGAGTTTAAACATCATCTCCTCCGCCCTTTCCTTTCCCAATATTATCGCAGCTGAAACCTTATTAAAATCCTTCCTGAGCTTCTTTCCCACTTTTTCTTCATCGCCGTAAGCGTCCAAAAGGTCATCCTTTATTTGAAACGCCAAACCTATATTTTTCCCAAACTTCCTGAAGAGATCCTGAACTTCCCCGTTTGCATCCGAAGCCAAAACCCCCACCATAACCGAAGCTTCTATAAGCTTTCCGGTTTTGTGGGTGTGTACAAATATCATATCTTCAAGGCTTGGATTTTTCTTAGAATACTTTATGTCCGCCACCTGCCCCTCTATTACCCCTTTGTAGCATAAAGCGTTCGTTATTTCCTTAAGGATCTTTATCTTCTTCTCATCGGGTAGGGAACCCCTCAGGGCCGTTTTGAATGCGCATGCGAAGAGGGCATCCCCTGCCAGGATGGCGATATCATTACCAAAAACTTTATGTACCGTAGGTTTACCCCTCCTAAAATCGTCGTTGTCTATATCGGGCAGGTCGTCGTGTACGAGGGTGAAGGTGTGTATCATCTCTATGGCGCAAGCTTGAGGTAAAACGATCTTGGGGTCCAAATCTAAGCTTTCGGCTGCCGCTAAGGTTAGGGTGGGCCTTAGCCTCTTTCCTCCAGAGAAAACCGCATATCTGATAGCCTTATATAGCTCCTGGGGTTCCTCCTTTTCACATGGAAGGAAAATATCCAAAGCCGTGTTTATAATTTCTATGAACTTTTCCCACTTTTCCTTTGTTTCCTTAGAAAGCCCAATCAAGGGTCAAACCCCCGTACGTACCTTCGGATGGGTACTTCTTCGCGGTGTTGTACCCAACTTCAAATCCAACCTTAAGGTTCCTCAGGGGATGATGCCCCAATGTGAAGGTTATGAGGCTCATGTGGTACTTCCTTTGATATTCATCGTATCTTGATCCGATGTAGTTATACAAGACGGAAACGAAAAAGTTGTATCCGAAGGTAAGGTCGAGGGAGGAGTAACCCGCTATGAAAGAAGGTTCATCAAATTTAAACTCCCCCAATTTTTGATTGAACCCCAATATTGCGGATGTTATAAGATCAAAAGGTCCGAATCTAAACCTAAGATCAAAACCGTGCCTGTGCCCCAAGACGTAAGATGTTTCAGCCTTAAATTCCCCGTAAGGAACCGTATAAATTCCAAAGGATATAAACTTAGAATTGTACCCTGCCCTGGCAAAAAATCTGTTCCTTTCAATATCCAAAATCCCAAACCACATATACTGCGAGAGCCTTAAACTCATACCGGTCCCATATAGTTCGGCAAAATCGTAAGGTAAGATATCCCAATATGCCATCCTTTGGCTCCTTCTAAAGAAGAACTCGGAAAGGTCGGTTTTGCCAAATTTCAAATTCGAGCCTAAAGGAAGATTAACGTTTAAAGTGGCGTACCTAACCAGCAAGCTGTCCTTCCACGCCTCTACGGATAGGAAAAACGAAGAGTTTCCGCTCAAGTTTGTTGAGGAATATATCGTTACGTACGAGGAGGTATATCCCTTAAATTTTCCTTCGGAGGATATAAGGCCCATAAGGGTCCTGAACCTTCCACTCAAAGGTATATCCCTCTGGATATATGCCTTCCTGTCCCCCTTGGCATCAAGGGTCTGGATCCTCGGATTTGTGTTCGGTGGAAGATACAAATTTTCCCTTACGATTTCCCCGAAATAGGAGAGCTTGGGATAGGAGATGTGGCATTCAACGCAGGAGAGGTTGTACTTTCTGGAAAAGAAGGGTATGGCGTAAAGAAAATTGCAAAAAACCAAAAGTGTAAAGAATCTTTTCATTCTCTTTATTCTATACCCGAAAACCTCTTTATGTGATCGGGTAGGTTGCCTGCCATTAAAACTTCCTCATTCAAGGATAGGGCAAATTTCAAAGCGTTTTCAAGCTCACTTAAATTTTTGGGCCAGGAATAGGTGAAATACACCCTTAGGAATTTCTCCTCCACTTCAACCTTCTTATGAATTTCCCTTTCCAATTTCCTCAGCATATGCTCCAGAATTAAAAGCCTTTCTTTTACGGACCTTTCGACGATGCTAGGAACATAAAACGACGGAATGGTGCTTAGGATAGGGGGTATTTTCGTTCCCTCCACGAGGAATATAGCCTGATAGCCTCTGGAGTATAGAAAATCCATAATTTGTTTGAGATCCCTAGGTCCTTGCAGTAAGTTTACGTTTATTACTACATCGTCTATCTCCTCCGGAGGTTCGCCCACCCTGAATCCCATTTTGTGCCTTTCGGATATGTTGAAGATATCCAGGTATCTGTTTCCCAAAATCGAGCGCACCAGCGCGAGCTTTCCAACGCCCACATTTCCGAATATTACCACCCAGGATTTAAGGGGGTGCAAAAGGATCCTTTTAAGTCTCTCGTAAAGGTAAGAAGTATAGCCATAATACACCATAAAAGGTACAAGTTCGCCATCCTTTACCTTGTAGGTATTGTTATAAAGCTGGGAGAGCCTTTGCCTTATCCCCATTTTTGAGTATTTTTCGAGGAAAGCCGTAAGATCTTCTTCGTTTTTTAGGATGTAATCCACGGTTGGTATATCAATTTCTCCTATGTGCGCGCTTACAAAGTGGTTGGAGATAAAATTTATGTAATTTTTTGGTGTGGTTTCGTCGGTTATAACTATATCCGGAAGTTGGGATAAATCAAATACAAGTTCATGCCCTGTGATCCTTACGCTTGAAAGGTTTAAAATCCTCATACCTTAGCAACTTCCTCCAGATTTGGATATACATCCAAACTCTCAAACCACCTCAAAAGGCTCTCAACCCTCTCCTCCTCATTTTCGGGTATCACAAGGGGCCTTCCCCTACCATCAAATATTAAACCTACCACTCCCCCCTCAACCTCCGTTACGAACTTCTTACCTCTACCTTCTCCAACATCCGATCCTCTAAGAGGCTCCAAATAAACCTTAGCTTTAACTCCTAGTGGGAGATCCAACTTGAGGATCTCACCAAACCTCAAATCCACCTCCTCAACCCTCCTGTCCGGGTATTCAACCTTCGCTCTTAGGACCGTTCTTCCGGGTTTTTCAACTATAACCGGCGCTATAACCGTTCCGAGCCTTATGAGACAATCCCTATCGAAAACCTGCCAAGCCGCCTCCTCGTTTATGGTCGATATAACTCCAAGGTGCGGCATCATAAATATGCTATCCACGGCAAGTTTGGTTATACCCTTAGGTTGAAACGCATCTATCATCATTAGTGCGGATTGAACCCTTCTTGGGGCATGGGAGAGAACACCACCTGAGCCTATTATTAGGTTCAAGGTCATCATGTTCACAAGGGTATATTCTTCGATATCCTCTATCGCCCTCGAAATGTCACCACCCCTTTGAACTCCCTTAAGCTCCGTTGCAAACATTTTGTGCTGTTCCAAGGAGAGCCTCAACGCTTCCCTTGCTATAGCCTGCTCCACCATAAGGTCCTCCAAGACCTGTGGTATCGTTGTGGGCCTTATCATTTTGTTTCTTATCCTGTTTCTCAGGGCGTTTGGACTTATCCTAAATGGTACCCACTTCATTATGTTCTCTATTCCCGCTTCCACCATGACGTTGGATATGGAGTAGCTCATACCGAGATTCGCGGAAACCGTCCTGTTAAATATCCCCCTAAAAACGCTAAATACGTCCGTTGTAGCCCCGCCTATATCAACCCCCAAGACTTCGATGTTTTCCTTCCTTGCAACACTTTCCACCAACATGCCAACCGCCCCAGGTGTTGGAACTATGGGTGCATCCACCATCTCCATAAGCTTAGCATAACCGGGTGCCTGTTGCATTACGTGCTCCAAGAATAGATCGTGTATCTTTTCCCTTGCGGGGTGGAGATTTTCCGTTTCAAGGGTGGGTCTTATGTTATCAACTATATAAAGTGCGGTCTTTTCCTCCAAAATTTTTCTCACCTCTTCCCTAGCCTGCGAGTTACCCGCGTATATTACCGGCATCTTATATGTTGATCCAAACCTGGGCTTTGGATCCGCCGCCGCAATAAGCTCCGCGAGCTCAACGACGTGCTTCACCGTTCCACCCTCAACCCCGCCAGCAAGAAGTATCATATCCGGCCTAAGCTTCCTTATAAGTTCTACCTTTTCGTAGGGTTTTCTCCCATCATCTATGGATATAACCTCCATAACTATTGCTCCCGCACCCAAGGCAGCCCTCGCCGCCGATTCCGCGGTCATGCTCTTTACCACCCCTACCACGAGCATCTGGAGTCCCCCACCCGCGGAGGATGTTGAAACATAAACGCTCGTTCCCTTATCCTCGGTAGGGTTATCCATCTTAATTATGTTTCCATTCTCATCCAAAAGTTTTATCCCCGTTATTTCCTCCAATTCCCTTATAGCGTTCCTTACGCCAACCGTCACATCCTCAAACGGTTTTTCAACGGTTGTGGGTGCCTCACCTCTAGCTACAAGCCTCCAACCCTCCTCCCTCTTTTCAACCATTATGGCTTTTGTCGTGGTACTACCACAATCCGTAGCGATGAACCTGAGAGGCATAGGGGTATTATACGGATGTTTCACGCGTAAGTCGTCCGACCGATTTCTCGCTATCCTTATAATGAACATATCATGACCAGGCGGGAGCGAGTTTTTGAGGCCGTAAGGGAGATTCTAAGGAAGGAACCAACCGGCGCTTTAAGGTACTCCGACCTGTTAAGAAAGGTAAAAGAGGCCTGTCCGGATATAAAAGAAAATACTATCGTTGGAGCACTTCACGCCTTGAGGGAAAGGATAAAATCCGGACATATAAAGGATATTGAGATACCAAGTAAGGGCATCTTTAGACTGATGCAAGATAAAGAAGAACCTATATCAACCATTTGCGGATTATCTTACCTACGAATTGAAGGAATGTACCAAGGCGGTGCCCCTCGGTAGGAAAGTGTTTGATGAAAAGTGGGGCACACCAGACTTCATTACGAGCCGATAAAGTTGCCCGTTCCGGAAGTAGTAAGCGCTGAGATCTGGCGGTGGCTTTCGGCCAGGCGTGCTCATACAACCAAGAATCCGATGAACTTGTAAGATTGGAATCTCTGTGCATAAGGTTCGGTTTGGGTGATTATAGGCCCAAATTCCAGATAAGAACCAGGGCTCTAAAAGGCGAGCCCGATTACTTTTACCTAAACAACAACCTGAACAAGTTGAAGCAAAAAGATCCCAAGAAATTTAAGGATTTGTTCGGTTGAGGGGTCCAAAAAGGTCTAATGTTTCACGCGTTAATCGGAATTTAGCCAAATTTCATCCTTAGAATATCGAAGGTATGAAAAGGTTTCTGTTAATTCTGGCTCTTGGATACCCTTTATATGGGGCGTATTTGCTGGACGAGGGCTTTGAGGGCACGTTTCCTCCTGCGGGATGGGACACCACAAGGACGAGCGTATTTTGGGGTAGGAACACATATAGTACATCTCCCGGTCCGGAATTTGGGTCTGCGTATGCGAGGGTTAGGGTGGGAGATACAACGACATCTGGCTTAGGCGAGATATCTCTGATAACACCCTTGTTAAACCTCAATGCATATGCGGGACCTGAGACACTTTCCTTTTATTACAGGTTCAGTTTATCCGGTGGGAATTTTG
>Ga0209393_1000527_pt1 | contig 18458 bp, 20 predicted proteins | sample SSWtaG_2_FD_184117 | JGI IMG/M metagenome (GOLD analysis project Ga0209393, IMG submission 184117) | Hot spring microbial communities from Sandy's Spring West, USA to study Microbial Dark Matter (Phase II) - SSWsed_130316 (SPAdes)... | ecosystem: Environmental > Aquatic > Thermal springs > Hot...
TCTGAAGGCAGTTGATGCTCAAATAGAGATCAAGGTTTGTGACGCTGGTTATGAATGGTGGCAGAAGCACGGTGGCGACTCCTTTATACCAAAAGAAACTTGGGAGATACTGCGGGACTCAGATGCCTGTTTTAAAGGACCTACCACTACACCACCAGACCCTAACACACCAAGGAGCGTAGCTGTGAGCATAAGGCAGAAGTTCAATCTTTATGCTAACATAAGGCCGATCAAAACATTTAAGGGTGCCGAAGGTCCGCTAGGATCGGTTGATTTTGTCTGCGTTAGGGAAGCTACCGAAGGTCTGTATAGTGGCATAGACGTTAGGTTAAGCGAAGACACCGCTATCGCCATAAGGAAGATAACCCGAAGCGCCTCTATGCGTGTGGCTAAGCGTGCATTTGAGGAGGCTGTGAAGAGGGGTTGGAGCAATCTTATTGTTGTAACGAAACGGAACATTTTAAAGGAGACCGATAGCCTCTTCTTTAACTCGGTGCTAGAGGTAGGTAAAGCCTACCCTCAGGTTACTGTGGAGGAGTATTATATCGATAACCTTGCTCAGCAGCTCATAAAGAACCCTCAACGCTTCAACCAGCACGTCATTCTAAGCACAAACCTATTCATGGATATAATCTCTGAGGAGGCTTCGGCGCTGGTTGGTAGCATAGGTATGATCTACTCTGGAAACTTCGGAGACAACTACGCTATGTTTGAGCCAGCACATGGGAGCTCGCCTAAATATAAAGGGTTGGATAAGGTTAACCCCACAGCAACGATTCTCTCAGGTGCGTGGATGCTCGAGTATCTCGGGGATGTCAAGAGGGCACGTGCCATATTTGAAGCTACAGAGGAAGTGATCGCCGAGAAGAGGGTGGTAACCTATGATCTAGGTGGAAACGCTAGATCGTCTGAGATGGCTGAAGAGATAGCTAGACTTGCAGCGAAGAAGCTCAGATAAACCCGTAATCTACACCATCGGCTATGGTACGAGAAGTAAAACGAGTTTTCTCCAGCTACTCCGCAAGCATAGGATAGAGGTTCTGGTGGACGTTAGGAGGTGGCCTACTTCAAAGAATGAGGAGTTTAAGCGGGGTTCGATGGAAAAGTGGCTTCAAGAGTCTTCGATAAGATATGTGTGGATGGGAAACAGGTTAGGTGGCTTCAGAAAGGGTGGTTATGAGAAGTATGTGGCTGATGCTGAGTTCCAAGAAGGGGTTAAAGAGCTGCTTGATATCGCTACGCATAGTAGGATGTGTATAATGTGCTTGGAGGTCAACCCTAAGGGCTGTCACAGAAGGTATATTGCAAGATATCTGCGTGGGTTAGGTGTGGTGGTTAAGCATATAATCTCGGATAAGAAGGTTGTGGATGATACAGAACTTATCTAACCTCCACTTTGACGAAACATCTTCTATGATCCTAAAAGGAAGAAAGCGGTTAAGCTGGGCTGCTGCCTAGCGCCTTAGCCCTCCTATTCCTTTGAATAGCAGAGAGCTTTACTATTGTATCGTAGGATGCTTTATGCTTCTCTATAGGTTCAGTCTCTATGTAACCAGCTTTCATAGCGGACTCTAAGATGCTTTTGCCTTGATCCGTCCTTACTATGCATATTGTCCAACCTTGTGCACCAGCGCCACCAGCAGACATGTCAGCCAGTTCTGCTGAGAAGTCTCCGCAGTAGAAGCAGCCTTTTCTCACATACTGCTTAGCCTCCTTCAACCCTATCTCAGCGACTCTACCATCTTTTGTCTCGATTATTATTTTACCCTTTATGTTCATCTTAGCTATCTGGCGAGGCTCTATTCCGAGCTCTCCTCGAATCTTCTTATCTATAAGCCCGCTCCAATAGTAGCTTTCGTGGCACATCAAACCGATTGTGAAGACGACCGTACCTACACTCTTCCTCAACTTATTGTACTGCATTTTCCTAACCGCCTCAACTTCGCATCCTGTGCCTACAAAGGCTATCTTGATCTCCTTAGCACCAGCCTCACGTAGCAGAAGGTTGTTAGGGCTATAGGTGTATCGTGTGCCAGCGGATGAAAGAACCTCCTCCTTCGTCCTAACCAACCTAGGCGTAGCCTTCCAAGTTTCAGGGTCAAAACCAGCTACTATAGCAGCGTCGATAACACCATTTTCTAGAGCCCAGATAAGGAGCGAAGAAACTAAGCCTCCATCTTGGCATACCCTGAGCACATCTGGATCTCGGCTTCTAGCTGCAACTATGCTTTGATACACACCAAATGCTTCCCCTTCGCTTGTTCTGTTAAAGAGCATTCTCTCCACCTCAGCCACATTGAAGTTGTAGCGTGGGCAGGCTTTGAAGCAGACACCGCAATCCGTGCACTTCCCTACTAAAGCAGGTAGTGTTTCTTCATAAAGGTAGGTTAGAGCTGTTAGAGGGCAGACCGCAACACAGGCGCCGCAGCCGCAGCACTGACCACTATCGACTACAGCGTGGTAAAACTCATTAAATTTGGTCTTCTGCATAGACATCAACTGAAACGTGTTTGACGTGTCTTTTAAATTTTATATAATCCTCTTTTTGGCCTAGATGCTTTGAGCAAGCTTTACGACGGTGCGATCCACATCTTGCATTACTATTTGATCGATGTTGGTAAAAGAAGTAAGTTTAACCACGCCTTTGCCTAAGAGAGATCTATCCTCAATATCCTCGATGAACTTATGCGGCTTAGTTCTGGGTGATGATTCAGCTTCACTTTTATAGATGTGCGTCAGAACTTCAACAATCAGATATCCTAGGTAGAGGTATGCATCAACCACCATATTAGCCTCAAGCAGATAAGAGACTTTTTTCGCAGCAAGTGCGGGGAGTAGCCTTTCTAACTTGCATCGCTCTAGGAGCCCTAAAGCCTCTGCTTCATAACATCTAGATAGAAAGTCAAGCCTTCTTTTCACAGTTGTAGTAGTAGCTTCGGCTAAACCGAACAGCGAACGCAGGGTCTCACTATAAGCACCACCATATGCCCTAAACTGCTTTATTAGATGTGAAGGTCGAGGGGTGTCACCAGCAGCCCAGATCAAGACTTCAAGTATGCTGTAGCCAGTCGCTAGAAGCCAAAAACATCCACTCATACTGTAGCCTTCCTCAAGAGCGCGTCTACCTAAGCCGAGGTAGCTAACGGCGTTTGTAAGTGCTGAGGTTGCTAGGTCCCTTTTTGCCTGCTGAGCTTGGTTCTTGAGCGAGTTTGCCAGTGAGGCTAAACGTAGGTTTGGGTCTTGGAGGATTATACATTCGGTTAGAGATAAAGCGAGCACTCCATCCGCTCGGCGAGCTATCTCCTCTTCAGTAACATACCTTATATCTACTATGAGATCACGCTCTACCCTCCTCTCAAAACCATCTCCATCTCCATTAGGTAAAATTATGATCAAATCGAGTTCACATACAGGGTGGTTAATGCCCTTAGCCCAGCATCCAACCACACCTACAGGAGAGTCTCCGTGTTCATCAAGAACCTTCCGTAGCACGCCAGCGTAGACCTCTTGCCAACCCATACTTAGGAGAAGGGTAAGGGGATGCTTTAAAGTTGATGCGCGAAAAGTCTTTAAAGGGTTAAGTAGAGCCACTTACCAAGAGCGGTAAGAGTGAGCCCAAACGTTGAGCGAATTCAAGCATATAGTCAGAATAAAGGGTAAGGACCTTGATGGATCAAAGAAGCTAGTGGCGGCTCTAGCCGATCTAAAGGGCGTAGGGTTAAATCTAGCATATGCTGTCGTTAACGCTTTGAGGCTGGATCCCAAAGTAAGGCTAGGTTTCCTCTCTGAAGCTGAGATAAATGAGATAGAGAAGGGGTTAAGTGATCCGAGCAGGATTGGGATCCCTGCTTGGAAATTTAATCGGAGGAAGAGCCCTGATGATGGGTTAAATTACCATCTTATAGGTGCTGATCTGGAGTTTGCTGTAAGAAGCGACATAGAGCGTGAGAAGATGATCGGGAGCTGGAGAGGCGTAAGGCACTCACTCGGCTTGAAGGTTAGGGGGCAGAGGACCCGCACAACAGGTAGAAAGGGCAGAACAGTCGGTGTGAGAAAGTCAGCGTCGTGATCAACATTGGGTGACCCTAAAAAACCCAGAAAAAAATACAAGCGACCAAGGACTCCTTGGAGAGCAGACCTACTAGCCCAAGAACTATACTTAGTCGGAACCTATGGGTTAAGAAATAAGCGTGAACTATGGAAGGCGCAGACCATTTTATCCAAAATCCGCAGGCAAGCAAGAATGCTTCTAGCAGCCCCTCCAGAGATCAGAGCGAAAAAAGAAGCTACCCTCTTGGATTCACTCGCTAAGAAGGGTCTGGTTTCTAAAGACGCTACGCTCGACGATGTTCTAAGCCTCACGGTGGAGAGCATCTTGGCGAGGAGGCTTCAAACAGTGGTATGGAAGAAAGGGTTGGCTTCAACACCTTATCAAGCACGCCAACTCATAACGCATAGGCACATAGTAATCGGCGATAGAGTTGTGACAAAACCGAGCTACTGGGTTTTAGCTGATGAAGAGCCTAAAGTTGGGATTAGACCAGATAGCCCCTTTAAAGCTAGAATCGCACAGCTAGCTGCCGCACCAGCCTCTGAAGAGGGTGAGTAAAAGGTTTGACGCAGAAAGAGGAGCCTATTAAATGGGGTGTGGCGCACATCTACAGCAGCTACAACAACACAATAGTCCACATCACAGACTTAAGTGGAGCAGAAACGATCGCAATAAGCTCAGGAGGGAGGCACGTCAAAGCGGATCGATTCGAATCCTCACCTTACGCAGCCATGAAGTCAGCGACCGCAGCGGCGGAAATAGCTAAGGCTAAAGGTATAACTCATCTACACATAAAAGTAAGGGCCGTAGGAGGCACAGGCCCAAGAACACCAGGCCCAGGTGCACAAGCGGCTATCCGAGCTTTAGCTAGAGCCGGCTTCAAGATAGGTAGGATAGAGGATGTTACGCCTATTCCCCATGATACGACTAGGAAGAAGGGTGGGCGGAGAGGAAGAAGAGCCTAACCTCTAATCTGTGTCTCATTTTCCAACTTTTCCAATTCGTAACATATATTATGATGCTGAACTCTTAAGGTTATGTAATGTGTGGGATTATCGGGTGTGTTAGTAGCGTTGATGTTATAGAAGTGTTAGTTGATGGTTTAAGGAATATGGAGTATAGAGGTTATGATTCAGCTGGATTTGGTGTGCACGACGGTAACATCATAAGGATCGGTAAAGGTGTGGGGCGAGTAGATGAAATAGTTAGAAGTCTAGATCTGAAGAACTTCTCTGGTAAGATAGGCTTGGCGCACACAAGATGGGCGACACATGGAGGTGTAACGCCAGAGAACGCTCATCCACATTTATCTTGTGATGGAGAAGTTACGGTTGTCCACAATGGTATCATCGAAAACTATCAAGAGATTAAAGCGAGGTTAGAAGCTAAGGGACATAGATTTAGGAGCGCAACCGACACAGAAGTAATCCCACATCTCATAGAAGAGAATCTGAAGGCTGGCAAGAATCATAGAGAAGCTGTGTTGGATGCGGTTAGGGAGCTAAAAGGCTCATACGCCTTCATCGTTTTATTTAGAGATCTCTGTGACAGATTGTATGGTGTAAGAAAGGATGCTCCGCTCATAATCGGTTTAAGTGAAAGAGGGAACTTTTTGGCTAGTGATGTGCTCGCCTTCCTCAAGCACACAAATAAGGCTGTGTTCTTAGAGAATCTAGAAGTAGCAGAGGTTAGGAGAGATAGCTACACAATATGGAACTTCGAGGGCGAAGAGGTTCAGCATAACATATCTACTTTAGAGTGGGAAGCTATGAGCCTCTCAAAGAAGGAGTTCACACACTACACACTAAAAGAGATTCACGAGCAGCGTGAAACCATCGCCTTAGCCTTCAAACAAGATTTAGAGAATATTGACCGCTTCTGTTTAGCCTTGCAAGGGGCTGATAGGATCTACATTATAGGTGCTGGAACGAGTTATCACGCTGGGTTAGTAGCCAAGCACCTTTTCCTTAATTTAGCTAAGCTGCCAGTCGAAGTGATCTTAGCAAGCGAATTCGAGGAGTACGCTACGCTTTTAGATGAAGGGACGCTTATGCTCGCTATATCTCAGAGCGGTGAAACAGCCGATGTATTATCTGCCGTTAATATAGCTAAGAAGAGAGGCGCCTCTGTGCTTTCAATAGTTAATACGCCGAGCTCAACTTTAGCAAGAGAGAGTGAACTGACACTCTATTTGAACTGTGGCCCAGAAGTCGGTGTAGCTGCTACAAAAACTTTCACCGCTCAGCTCGCCGTCATCTACACTATCACTTCTAGGCTTTCGAACCTATCTATCGACTTGAAGCGAATAACAGAAGCTGTCGAAGAGGTGTTTAACGTCGAGCGGCAGATAGCACACCTTGCTCAAGCTTTCTCCACATCTAAAGACTGCTACTTCATAGGAAGAGGAATAAACTACCCCATAGCGCTTGAAGGCGCTCTAAAGCTGAAGGAGTTAGCGTATGTTCATGCTGAAGGTCTTGCGGCGGGAGAACTTAAGCACGGAACCTTAGCCCTTATCTCAGAAGGTGTACCAGTTATAGCAGTTAACCCAAACGACAAAACCTACCACGATACGCTAAGTAACGTCGCTGAGATCAAGGCGAGGGGCGGTAGGGTGATCGGTGTCTCAGACATTGATAACAGCTTGTATGACTACCATGTAAAGATACCTTCTGTGGAAAAACTCTTTTACCCTATAGTCGAGGTTATACCACTTCAGATGTTTGCATATTATTCAGCGTTAGAACGTGGGCAGAACCCAGACTACCCAAGGAATTTAGCCAAATCGGTAACCGTAAAGTAGATTTATGGTGAGAGAAGAAAAAGTTTAGCTAGCTCAACTTTAAAATATTCACAGCCACATATAATGTTAAAGGGGTTGGTTGTTGAGTGAGGGCGAGCGGTTGCATGATGTAATAATAATCGGAGGTGCTGCTGCAGGGCTTACTGCAGCGATCTATGCTGGCAGGCAAGGTTTAAAGACACTACTTCTAACGAAAGATATAGGCGGACAAGCTCTTCTGACTGACTCTATACAAAACTACCCAGGCTTCATCAACATAAGTGGGTTAGAGTTGATGAAGAAGTTCTACGAGCAAGCATTACTCTATGGTGTAAAGATATTATTCGAAGAAGTAAAGGAGATCAGAGAAAAGGATGGTGTATACTTTACCGTCAAGACCACAAGAGGAGAATATGATGCTTTTGCCCTTATTCTGGCATTCGGTAAGACGCCTAGAGACTTGGGTGTAGAGGGTGAAGAGCGGTTAAAGTCGAAGGGTGTCTCATACTGCGCCATATGTGACGGCCCCCTTTTTAAGGGAAAAGATGTGGCTGTGGTCGGCTCATCTGAACCAGCGGTAGAAGCGGCTCTACTACTAAGCAACATAGCATCTAAGGTGTATTTGATCCATAAGCTGGCTAAGCTAGTTGCTCCCGACGATCTTGTTGAGGCGCTGCGCAGCAAGACTAACATCGTGTTTCTGCCAGAATGTGAAGTGGTGAAGATCAACGGGGTTTCTTCTGTTGAATCTATCTCCATTAAAGAGAAGAGTGGCGAGGTAAGAGATATACCGGTACAAGGTGTGTTCGTGGAGATGGGTTATGTAGCCAAGACAGATTTAGTCAAACATCTTGTTCAACTCAACGCTAAGAATGAGATAGTAACCGCGAAGGACGGTTCAACGTCACACCCGGGCATATTTGCTGCAGGTGATGTGACAGACACACCGTATAAACAAGTGGTGATCTCAGCAGCCCAAGGTGCGATCGCAGCCCTTTCCGCCTATAACTACATACAGCGGCTTCGAGGCAAGCCAGCTATTAAAGGTGACTGGAAGAGTTTGCCCGAAGCTAAAAGAGTAGAGTTCACACTCGGACTTTAGCCAACTTAACTCTAAGGTAGGCGCCGTAGACCAAACCGACAACCATACCTCCGAGATGCGCGCCATGCGCGACTCCCGTGGGCATAAACAGACCAGCTATATCCATGAGCGCCCAGATAACTGCTGCTAGCGCCATGGGGACTGGTATGAAGCCGTAAATGTAAACGAGTAGAGTAGGTGCTATTACTGCTAGTGTGCCGATTATCCCATAGATTGCGCCAGAGGCTCCTACGGCTGGTATGAGGGGGTTCGAGGCAGTAAGCAAGTAACCCAAGTTTCCCACTATCCCGGCTACTATGAAGAGGGCTGCAAAAGAGCCATTACCTATGATCCTCTCAAGGTAGATGCCGAAGAAGAAGAGCGCGAACAGGTTAAAGAGGAGGTGGAGGAAGTCTGCGTGTAAAAAGATCGACGTTATAAACGTCCAAGGCTCGTAGAAGGCGAAGGCTGGGAAGAAGGCTAGATAAATCCAAGTATCTGAGGCGAGCTGGTAGATGAAGAATATGAGTATCACTAAGATGAAGATAAAGGTGAACTTAGGTCTTGCACCATACAATCCTAAACACCAATTTAGATGCCACCACTTAGCTTACAAACCACAATATAAAAACAGTGTAGCAAGACCCTATAACCGCAACACTTCTATATAGCCTCGTAGACGCTTAACGTGAGTGGTAAGATTGAAGGTATAAAAGATCATCTACTTTGACTCACCTAAGGAAGCAGACACAGAAGTGACTCTTGAAGCCGTTAAGGAGCGTGCTAAAGCCTTAAACATAAGAGACATACTCGTCGCCTCCACAACTGGTGCTACAGGTGTAAAGGCTTGTAGAATCTTCCAAAGCTTCAACCTAGTGATAGTAAGGCGGCATACTGGTTTTAAGCAGCTAAATGTTCAAGAAAAGCGCCCTGAATATGAAAGCGAAATATTAAAGAGCGGGGCTAAGCTGCTTACAGCAACACACGCTCTATTAGAAGAAGACTGAACACTTATGGGCCAGTAGAGATCTTAGCCGAGGCGCTTAGGATGTTGGGTCAAGGCTTAAAGGTTTGCATAGAGATAGCTGTGATGGCTGCTGATGCTGGTCTCATACCAGTAGATCAGGACTGTGTGGCTATTGCTTGAACTAATAGGGGTGCAGATACCGCGGTTGTGCTTAGGCTAGCCAACTCAAATAACTTCTTCGATCTATTCGTCAGAGAGATTATTGTTGAGCCTAGGAGTAGGGTTTAGAGGCTCTTTGCCTCCTCGAGTTTCTCAGGCAGATATTTGTCAACGATCGTGGTTAAGCCGTATTTTGCGAAGGCTTCCAGCTCACTCTTCCTTTTTATCTTAAGGAACATGTCGAGCTCACGTAGCCAGATCCCCTTTGAATACCTTGGATCCTTTTTTAACTCGTATATCCTCTTAATATCTATCTCAGTTAAGGGGTCGCTTGGTAGACGGTACTTAACTATATCTGTACCCCAAACCCCTATCCACTTAGCATCAGGAACCGTCAGATCTTGTAGATGAGCAGCACCAACAGACCCAGAGACTATGACCATAGCGATATGCTCGCCATAAACATCACCATCTGTAAGAATATACACTGGAAGCTTTAGCTCAGTATTCAGCCTTCTTAACATATATCGTGTGGATCTAGGAGGTTGACCAGCTGTGTCAACAATCAACGCTTTAAACCGTTTATGCACGTTCTCCTCAACGAACCTAGTGAATAACCCACCTTTCTCAACAGCTATCACCATTTCAGCCGAAGTATCCACAAACTCAGCCGTGCTGAGACTAGGTCCAATAAGGTAGCCATCTGGGTGTGAGGCTAAGTTTAGGCGCTTACCCTCATAACCCGGCACAGTATACTCTATCGTCAGATCACCAAAGATCGCAGAACGCTCTTCGGGGTACACATTAAAGTCTTCTCTAGCCTTAGATAGCAGAACCTCTAGATCAGTTATTATCTCATCAGACTCAGACTGATCGGTAAAATCCACACCATAAGCTTGGGCCGAGTAAAAGACGTCTCTAAGTGTAGACGTCTTCGACGTCTCAACGAGCTTCTTCACGAAAGAGGCAAGCCAGATCAGCTGAGTGAATGAACGGATATGCTTAATGTTATGGGCTGACCTCTTTATCCTAGCTGGACCAAGCACATATTGCCTAAGCCGCTCATCATAAACTATGTTACTGACCGATCTGCTGGCTAAGCTTACTTCAGGGAAGTTCTCATTCTCAATATCTTCATAAACCATCCGACCTAGCTCATAAAGCAGCTTCTTTACCTGAGCTTTCCTCTTACTAGCTGTAGTCTTCGAACTTCCGCTGCTCAATTTTCACCACTTACTCAACGTAATTAACTTCCTCCTCTTCCTTAGCAGGTCTCTCACTCTCCTCAAAGAAAGGCTCCTTTATACTCTTCTTAAGCAGCTTCCTATAATTTGGTGGTCTAGGTGCTTCAATAAGTTCGGCTGAAAACCTCGCAATCAGAGGTAAATACTTTTCATATATATTCATTTTCTTCTTGACAAATGCAAGCGTACTCTTTCTAGAGAGGTATGCGCTAAGTCTTCTAAGTACCTCCCTTAACCCATTCTTTAACTCCCTTTCGAGTTCAGGTCTGTCGGCGAGATACTCTTTTCCCACAGTCTTGTAAGGCACCTTCGTTGAGCATACGTGTGTTATGATGGTCAGAGGTGCGTCTTGTGGAATCTTATACCTCTTCCAATCTATCTCCTCATTAACCACTTTCCAAGACACATCGTTAGCCTCATCATACAGAAGTGGTATTCTATTAGCGAACCTAAGAAGCTTCAACCCCGGCTCAACATTCTTCCCACCATAGGCTAGACCAACCTCAACGATGAAAGGGAAGCCGGAGTACGCTGAAGGTGGTCTCTGCACCACAGCTATAAACTCAGGCTGCAGTTCTTTTTCAATACCTGCCGCAAGCAGTTCCTCACCTAAGGGTGATAAGCATCTAGAATCAGGTGGTAAGAACTTATCATAGGAATGTAGAGCGCTCCCAAGCCTAGTTATTTCATCATTAGTTAACTCTTGAGGTTTCTTATTTGGGTCTAAACCAGCGTATCTTAGAAAATCTTCTGCGATGCGGTCACCAACCCTATGAAAGTTCTTTGAAAGGAACTTCTTTAATGTGCTTTCTTTAGATTCTTTGAGCAGCCTTCTAAGAGCCTCTAGATCAATGCCCAAGGGGTGTGGGAGCGTCTCTTTTGCCGGCTTCGGCATCTTCTCTGTTACCCGCTCATAGAAGAAGAGCCTACCATTAGGGTCGATGAAGAGAATATTAGCGTAAGGTGTTACAAGCGCCGTCTGCTTAAAATATTCTTGTATCTTTAATCCCGCTCTACTGTAATCGCCTTCAAGTGTGAGCTGCACAGATATCCCTGTTTTGCCGAAAGCTGGTTTAACCGATTTGTTGAGCACAATGGGTGTATTGTCGCGTATGTTGATCATCAACTCAAACGTGTATGCTTTTTCACCATCCACGGAAGTCGTAACTAAAACAGGCCTGTTAGTCGTAACCTGCCCGTAAAGTATAGCCATCGTAGCACCCATACCAAACATACCTCTAGACTGCTTGAGCTGAAACTTACTTCCGTAGAATATGCGGGCAAAGGCGTCTGGAACATACTTCGGCTCAACTCCTGGCCCATTATCTTGAACCTTCAATATGTAGGGTTTTGGGTCTGCTGAAGTGTTGTTGTAGTCGGCTGGAGTTATTCTCACAAATATGTCAGGTAATATCTGTGCTGCTTCACAAGCATCTAACGCATTTTCAACTAACTCTCTCGTCGCTGAATAGAGGGCTCTGCTTGGGTTACTAAAACCGGCAAGCTCTCTATTTCGGTAAAAGAATTCGCTGGGCGAGATTTCCTTGAAGAGTGTCTGTCTCTTAGCCATCCTACTCCTCCTCCCATAGTTTTAGGCGTTCAAATTTTGCTTGCTGCCTAGCTCTCTGTAGCATCCTATAGACTGTGCTGTGTTGACTTCCTGATGCGAGCATCTTTACGGCTTCTGATGCGAGCTTAACCCCCTCAGGCTCACCTATTATGGCTACGGTATGCCCATAAACAGAGATTTCAGTCTCTGTGAGCTCTTCTATTACTCTCCTAGCCTTACCACGTAGCCCAATTATTCTGCCTTTTATTCTGGTCAAAGCATCTTTAGATCTACCCGCATACTCACGGAGGTCTATAGTTTCAAGTAGACAGTTATCGCTTAGAAGCTTAAACGCTCTTTGAGGCGAAAACCCTCGGCCTATCGCATTAATTATAGCTACTGCCTTAAACGGCTCAGCCTCTTCAACCGAACCCTTCAGCCTCACAGTAACCTCTCCAGTTTTGCTGTCAACATCAAGGGATACGTTACAAGTCTTCTCTATTTCTGATTTCGTCGAACCTCGCTTACCTAACAGTACACCTATGCGATCCAAAGGTACTTTTAACGTCTGTTCAAAGCTCATCCGCCTTTCACTCTTTTGAGTAGAGTCTGTATGCGCAAAGTCTTCACACCATTTTTATCGAAGAATCGATTCAGATTCTCCAGATCACGCAGGAGAAACTCGTCCGCATTAGGGTGGTCTATGCTCACCGCAGAACCAAAGTCAAATAAGATAACCTCTCCTTTCCATTTGAAGATGTTGTATTCGGAGAGGTCTGCGTGCACCAACTTAGCCTTCTGATAAAGTAAACGTACTTCTTCTATGATCATGCGGTAATCTTTCTGGGTAACCTCTTCAACTTCTCTTAGGGTTGGGGCTGGTGTGCCGTTTTCCCCTATGAACTGCATAACAAGTACGTTACGGTTTAAACCGAAGGGCTGAGGAACCCTGACACCCGCCTTATAAGCTTCAGTCAAATTACGGTACTCTTTTCTAGCCCAGACTTCGATTACATCATGTATACCCCTACCTGTCTCAGCGAACCTTGGGTCGCCTTCTATATAGGGTAGGCGCCTCTTGAATTCTGAAGCTACAGTCAGATAGATCTTCACAGCCACATCTGTGCCGTCAGCCTTTTTACCCCAATAGACTCTCGACTCTTTACCAGTCTTGACTACACCTAAGAGTATGTGGAGCACACCTTTGTTGAAAAGCTTGTAGAGCGCCATCTTGGTGCTTTTATCGAAGACATCTTCTACAACCTCATAGTCTTCTGAGCGCTTCCTAAGGTATCTGCTCTTCTTTTCATACTCTAATATCCTCGCCCTTACCTCCTCTGGAAAGTCTCCCTCTACGCTCCACATCTAGCTCATCCTCAGAGGTCCAACGGTAGATACCCTTGTGACTTTAAGAGGTCGACTTGCGCTACTGTATAGCGCCAGATAATATCTCCACGCTCATCGCTCTTAAAGTCCCAAGGTGCTACTAAGACTACATCATTATCTCTTACCCATATCCTACGCTTAAGCTTCCCTCTTATCCTACCAATCCTAGTCTTACCATCAGCGCATTTAACAACCATAAGGTCACTCCCAAGCCTCTTAATCACTCTACCAAGAACCTCCCCTTCACTAGGATAGACCATCTCCTTCAACTCCTCTTCACTTATCACCTTCCTCTTCCCCATATTCGATCACCCACTTACATCCTCTCCACAACCTTTCAGTAGGGTGTAAGCTTTATTTATGGTAGATAAGCGAATATATTAAACTTTTATGAAATTTCTCAATATGTTATCACCACTCATCCCATCGAAAAACTTAAAAACGGAGGCTAAAAGGTCAAGGATACTGGTAGCTTGCGGTGCCTTGGCTTTACCATTAGATAGCATACGCATCGTAGATTTATCACGAGATCTAGCCGGCCCCTTTTGCTCCATGATTCTTGCGGATTTGGGAGCTGAGGTAATTAAAGTAGAGATCCCAGGAAAAGGCGACGAAGCAAGATCTTGGGGTCCTCCATTTATCTGCGGCGAGAGTGCATACTTCCTCAGCGTAAACCGTAATAAGAAGAGTGTTACGATAAACTTGAAAACAGAGGAGGGAAGAGAAATTTTATATAAAATAGTTGAGAAATCTGACGTCTTTCTGGAGAATTTCAGACCAGGTGTTGCTGAGAGACTTGGGATTCACTACGAAAAAATCAGCGAGATAAATCCGCGCATAATCTATTGCTCCATATCGGGTTTTGGTCACACCGGACCGTACAGAAACCGCCCAGCCTATGATATAATCATCCAAGGGATGAGTGGGATAATGGGCGTCACTGGTGAAGATAATCGACCACCAGTTAAAGTAGGTGTGTCAATAGCGGATCTAAGTGCTGGTCTGTATGCTGCTATTGCTATACTCTCAGCCATCATAGTGCGTGAAAAATCGGGAAAAGGGCAGTGGATTGACATATCTCTTCTAGATTCGGCTGTTTCGCTGCTTACACACGTTGCTGCAAATTATTTTGTGACTGGTGTTTCTCCTAAACGTATGGGTTCTGCGCATCCGAACATCGTCCCCTACCAATGCTTTAAAGCTGCTGATGAAAAATATCTGGTGTTAGCTGTTGGTAACGATGAGATTTGGAAGAGGTTTTGTCACGCTATCGGTTTAGAAAGGCTGATCCACGACCCAGAGTTTGCAACAAACGAGAAGAGAGTTCAAAATAGGGAGAGATTGGTTTCCCTACTCAGCGAAATCTTCCTAACGAAGAGACGAGACGAATGGATAAGGATTCTTCTGGAGAATGATTTGCCTTGCGGCCCAGTAAATACGGTAGAAGAGGTATTTAAAGACCCTCAAATTCTTGAGAGGAACCTGTTAATTGAAATTAAGCATCCAAAGGCGGGTAAGATAAAGCAGATCGGGATACCTATTAAATTCTCAGAAACACAATTACACGTGCGGTCTCCACCACCATTACTAGGGCAGCATACAGAAGAAGTCTTAAAAAATCTATTAAATTTGAGCACCAAAGAAATAAATCAGTTAAAAGAAAAGGGAGTTATTTAGCGAGTCGTATAGACTTTAACGCTTAACCAAAAAGGAGCCTTATACAACCTATCACCAAACACCTTAAATGCCCTTACTCACCAAGCTACCAATAACCGTTAAAATATCCCTCAATAGATGTAGGGGTATGGGGAGAGGCGCAGCCCAACCAATCGACGGGCGATCTGACCAATCTACGTTGGGATGAAGAGCAAAGTGTTGGGCTGTGCTTCAACCATCAATCAGAGGATGGGCCGGTAGTTCAGTGGTATGAGCAGCTGCTTAAGCTGGTGCATACGCCCGCCTCGCACGCGGGAGGTCGGGGGTTCAAATCCCCCCCGGTCCACTCAAGAATTAAGGTCGTTAGATCGTTGTTCTGGAGGTGACTACCTGTAGTCACCGGGTGACTATTAGGAGTCACCAAAGGTCTTAGGGTGGCTTCGAGGTTCAGCCAGTTCTTTGCAGCTTCCTTTAGGAGGGGTAGTTCTAGGTTGATGAATGTTTTGAGTTTCTTTACGATCCTGTATCTTAATGCTTTTGCGAATTCTGGGTTGGGATTTAGCTGACCTCTTAGGAACGCTATTTCTGCTCTCGTGAGTAATGCGGGTTTGGCTTCACTCAAGGTTATCACCATCTAGGTTGTAGGGTATGTAGTCTTCGCAGACGTAGTCGGTTGCTTTAACCTTTCCTCTGGGGCACCAGCCCTTCGCGTTCCAGATGAAGCCGTCTTCGGTCAAGGTGAATCTTCGGCACCCTATGCATAGTCTTCGTTCTAGTAGCCCAACCGTCTCCTCCTCTTCCGATTCATTCGGGAAGGTTTTCACCTCCCCGTCTTCCATCAGCCCAAGATCGGCCCGATCTTTCCCGACCCCTCAATCCCCCTCTCACAGGGGTCGATCATCGGCCTTCATCTCTCCGTCCCCTTCGGGACGTGGCCTCATCACAAAGAGATAAGGCTCACAATGTTTTAAAGCCTATTACAAAGCCGTAGAAGTGCTGTGAAGTAGCCTATGATAGCTTACTCTTTATCTTACTCTTTATCAAGAATATTTTGGGGTGGGAGGGAATTGGATGTTAGTAGAAGTCTTCGACTATGATCTGCCAACCGTCTAGGTTAGCTGCTAAGATCACTAGATAGAATTTACCCGGTCCACTATATATTATGGTTGTATCACTTATCTGCTTACTGCCTGAAACATGAACAGGAACCCCTACAAAAATCTTCGTTTCACCTTCTGGATAGCAAAAGATGGAAAGTTCTGTTAGGTCGTTTGCACCTTCGATGTTCCACGTCAACCTGAAGCGGTTACCTTTAATCTCAAAGAGATCGGTTGTTTTATCCGCTACACCTTTAAACACAGCTACTTCACGCCAAGTCCCTGTGGTAGGAGTGGTTGCAGAAGTAGGTGTGACTGTTTCAGTTACTGTTTGAGTTACGGTTTTTGTTGCTGTTTGGGTTTCTGGTGTAAGTGTTATAGTTCTATATTCGGTTAGTGTTGTGGTGGGTTGGGGTGCTGATGAAAGCCCAGCACCATAAGCTGCTAAAGCCACGATTATCAGCAGAGCGAGGAAACCTACAACTAAACCTATCGTTTTAAGCTTCATACCTCCTTCTTAAGACTCGTTGATATTTAAATTTACTGGACGGGTGCTTGAAAACTATCATATCGAAGGCGTATAATCCCTCATGATCTGGGGTTGTTTGGTTCGTAAAGGATACAGAAACCTATCGATCCCAGAAGAACTCTACTTAGAGCTCGAAAGATTTTTCAAGGATTCAAAAGGAAGGTATGTTTCGATATCTGAGATCGTGAGGGAGGCGATAAGAGAATTCCTAGATAGGCAAAAATCCAAAACCGCATAAAACTAAAAGAACTTTAACCTCTAATCCACTTCACTGGGGCTTATATACTCCCCCGGGGGGTCTTACCTGCATGCAGGGGCGTGTTCACAGCCAACTTGGTGGAGGAGAGATTATTTCACCTACAAACTTCCGCTTACAGCGTTTGCAGAAGTAAAGATGACCCTTTCTGCGGTTAGAATACACGAACCACCCTACTCCCCACACTTCACTGCTACCACACCTAGGGCAGATCAAACTTCGCATCATTCCCACTTTAAATTATATTAAACTTTTGCTGCCAAATTTATTCAGCATCACTAAAAGATAGATCTATGAAGCCGCCTTTCTGCTATCAAGACCCCGGTGCTAAGAGTCAGAATATCGGCTTCTAACCGCGGTGAGAGGTAAGCGGTAACAGGATAACAGCTCTATAGGGGATGATGATGCCTTAGATCCTAGAGCCTTAAGTGGTTGATATAGGCTGCGCAAGTTGTGTAAGTTGTGAATCACCAGCTAGAATGTTTAAGCGTGTGAACACCATGGTGTGCAGAAGGCTAAACGCCTAGGATCTAAGCACCTTGCACCAGAAATATGTGTGTGCGTTTTTGCTTAAACAAGCTGAAGCTGATCTACCGAATTTACCGAATATACCGAACTACCGAAGATACTGATAGGAGAGGGTAGATGCTAGAGCCCAAAACCTGTAGATGCTTCCTACTGGAGGTAGTGGAGTTAGCGGAGCACAAACGGGGAGAGGAAGCGTTTTAGATCCTATGGTGGGGTGCTTCCCTGCTGACGGTAGTGACGTTAGTTACGTGCTCACGGGGAGAAGGAGCATGTTACTGGCGATCGTAAGTCATCTTTTAGATCTTCTCTTAGCCGTTATCTTTCATCGTTTCATAGATCTTAATCAAGGCTTCTGGTGGAAGCATCTTGGAGGCTGCTGTGTTGACCATCTTTGGGGTTAGCCGTACCTGGGAGCCTTTTCCAATCCTTCTCTTCTCACGGAAGCCTAGCCGCTTAAGAGCGTTGCTTACCCAACGCTCGTTTAGCCAACCGGGCTTCTCACCTAGCTCCTCGAACATCTTCTCCTTGATAGCTTTGATAAAGTAGTAGTCGTCTCTGTCGACCATCTTTAAGAGAGCAGTTAGCAGGAGAGCGTCGCAGCTGAAGTCTCCACCATATATTTCTTCACCCACTTTTTCTCACCTCCTCTAAACCCCGATTTAGCGGGCTTAACTATCTGATGAAACAGCATCCGGTAACAGGATAACAGCACTAACGGGCGAATGTTATGCGTTGACATTTACTACTTTACCCTCTTTTGTTGACTCACGCCTGATGTATCCATACTGCTCCAGTTTCTCACAGATTCTCGAGACATCCATTTCAGAGTAGCCGAGAGCCTCAGCGAGCTGCTTCTGATTTACCCTCTCTTCCCTCGCTGATAGATAAGAGAGGAGCCTAAGAGCCTTCGCCTTCATCTCATCACTCTTAGGGAATAAGGCAGAGAACTCCAACTCAAGATCTTTACGTAACTCCTCTTCGGTCACAACCTTATCAACCGCAGATATATCGATGGGAGGAGGGCCTATTAGACCAAGTAAGAAGGCATCAACGCAAAGGTTAATGTAGCGTAGGAAACGTCTCGGAACACCTCTGCTTAGCTTAGCGATCTTCATCAATGCATCCGGTTGGAATGGGGCTGGGTCTTGAAACTTCCGCAAATAGAGGTCGAAC
>Ga0209393_1000529_pt1 | contig 18401 bp, 13 predicted proteins | sample SSWtaG_2_FD_184117 | JGI IMG/M metagenome (GOLD analysis project Ga0209393, IMG submission 184117) | Hot spring microbial communities from Sandy's Spring West, USA to study Microbial Dark Matter (Phase II) - SSWsed_130316 (SPAdes)... | ecosystem: Environmental > Aquatic > Thermal springs > Hot...
TCCCTGACACCTCCCTACGGTTGCCCAAATTTAGGGTGACTTGTCAACGAACTTCACCGCTCAACTTTGGATTCTCATGCCAACCGAACCCTCACCGCTGCCCTTCATCCGCTCAAAGACCAACCGAACCTCTTCCAACGAACTTCTGTCAATTTCGTGCTCAAACTCAATGAGCGTTTTGCCTTTCGGTGCGGACGAAAGAACTCGGCTTCGGCATGGTGGCATGTAGACAATGGCATCGCATTCTGTCAAGACACGGCGGACACCTTTCCTACTGCTCAGCCATGCTGAAAGAGAAGGTTCAATTCCGCTGAACTGTTGAACTTGCTGGGTAATAGTTGGCAGCGAAACTTTGTCTCGGCAAATGACTCCAAGCCGAGTTTGCGGTGGAAGGTTAGCCATCGCTTCAAGGGCTTTGCGGGAAGGCACAGAGAGGACAGGCAAAACCTTTTGATTCTCATCCGCCAAAGAAGCAACTTCTCGGAAGTGGAAATAAGTCGTCACGACAAGGGAGAAGGGACGAAGCCGTTCTGGTGCTTTTTGAATTTCGTCCAGCAAGATGGGCTCAACTTCCGTGCCCAAAGTTTGCGACAACTGAGCGCAACAGGTTTCCATCTGCTCAAGGTTGCACTCAACGAAAGCCACTTTGGGGATTGACAGGGTTCGCTGAAGTTCTCGTAAACGCTCATCAATCATCCGCTTGAGTTCGCTCGGTTCAACCAATCCCATTCTCACCAGTTCTAAGAGGGCAGAGAGTGCCTGCTCCAACTTCGCTTGGGTTGACTGTTTGAGGGTGTCAAGGGAGATGGGAGCGACATAAGCACCACTACCTTGCTTCAACATTAACAAACCTTCCCGCTCAAGTTGACGGTAAACAGCAAAAACCGTGTTGAAGTGAACCTTCAACTCTTGAGCCAAAATCCGACCAGGCGGAAGTTGGTCACCTGGCTTCAATTGCCCAGTAGCGATGGCGTAGCGAATTTGGTCGGCAAGTTGCTCAGCGATGCTCAGACCCTTGACCCTTTTCACCGTCCATCTCATCTCTCATCTCTCCTTTGTGACAGTAACATTGTAGCAATTCGTAAAACTGGCGTCAAGCCATACTATGGGCTTTAAACCATAGTTGATAACGCAGCCTTTGAGCGTTGACTTTAGTTGGCGAAATCATGGGAGGGCGAGACTTTTGCCAAGCCCAATTTTCGGCAAATCGTGAGGTCGGCAAATCGGCAAGCCGGGAAGGTAACGGATAGCGAATGGCGAATAATTTCTCTGAAGGGCAGTGCCACTGCACTGCCGAAAATTTTCGGCGCATAAGGAGTGTTTTGGAAAGTCTTTTTACTGCCTGACCGAAAAATTTTCGGCACATCGGGAAATGTGCTCTAAAGTCTTTTCAGCCTGCTTTAGCAGGCTTTGTTTTGTAGCCACCGACTTAGAGTCTGGGAAAGCGATGCTTTTGCCAAGCCAAAAACGGCAGCGAATGGCGAATAGCAAATGGCGAATAGCGGGTAGCGAATAGTGAGTAGTGAATGGCGAATGGTTTTTCTGGAGCAGTGTTCCCACGCTGCCGAAAATTTTCTGCGCTTAACAACCGCACTCCGAACTCAGCACTCCGCACCGAACACTCCATTTTGCACTCTGCACTTAGCACCCCGCACTGGACATTGCACTCTGCACTTAGCACTCCGCACTATTTTTCATGCACTCTTACACGCTTGCACTCTTACACGCCTGCACCCTTGCACACACATTTTGAACGCGCCGACGGAACCTTGACATGGCAAATACCACATTGCCAACATTTTTGCTGGGAAAAAGGTTCAGGGGGCGAGAGGCAGGTGACCCGCAACAAAGGAGGTTTGCGATTTTGATGAGCCAACGCTACCAAAACTTTGATGCTGAATCGTGGGTGGCGGAGGTGATTGAAAGCACTTCAACGGAATTCACAGCGGAGTGCAGGGAACTGAACAGTTCGCCTCCCTTCGGGGCGTTGGTTAAGGCTTGCTCTTCACCGTGGGTTATCTACGGTGTCGTCCATCACATCAGCACGCAAAGCATTGAGCCTTATCGGCGTCCGATGGCTTTTGGGAAGACCGAAGAGGAGTTGCGACAGGAACAACCGCAGATTTACGCCTTGCTGCGAACTCACTTCAAAGCCCTCGTGGTCGGTTATGCTTCTGATGACCGTCCCGATGAAATCATCCAAGCCATCCCACCTGTCCCGACGCGCTTGCACACCTTCGTCTACGAATGCACGCCCGAAGAGGTTCGCCAGTTCGGCAGTGATTTGCACTTCCTGCGAACCATCGTCAATGCCACGAGAGGCTTAAGCGACGAACTTTTGGTCGCTGTCTGCCGTCACATGCTGAACGCTCACGGCGGTCAACGGGAATACTTGGTGAAACTCGGCAAAGAACTCTGCCGATTGATTCGCGACGATTACCACCGACTTACCCACCTGCTCAAGCGCCTTGAAAGCCGAATTGAGCGGACAGCAAATGCAACGGTTCAATGAAGGGACAAGGGACATGGGGCAAGGGACAGGGTTAGGGACGGCAACGCTAAAGGCAGAGAAAATTTTTCAGTGAAAGGCGGTGATTGGGTTGGAAGCAGTGATTATCGTCTTTATCGTTGTTGGCTTGCCAGTCGCAGGTGGGTTAGCACTTGCTGCCTTTTCCGAATATCTCAAGCATCGCCGTCAAATCGCTACCTTGCAGGGAACAGGTGACAAGCGCGAGGTTGAACAATTGAGGGAGCGGGTTCGCGAGTTAGAGCGACGAGTTGAAACCCTTGAAGCCATCGTCACTTCGCCTGAGTTTCAACTCTTTCGTGAACGAATGAGGCAAATTAGGACGGAAGCGGAAAAAGCGTTGCCGTCAACTCAACAGCCCTCAACCTTGCCTTTCCCGCAAGATGCTGAAAAGCAAATTCAAAGGTCGTGACGATGGGACATGCAATTTGGGCGAGCGAATAGAGAAATGATTGTGAACCGAGAGTTTGACGAACTTGTGGCGGAGTTTGAGGGACAAGGTTGGCATCGTGAGGCTGAACTATTGAAAAGGTTTCCGAGAACGGCATGGGACGACGAATTGGTGAAGGGGATGTTTGTCGCAGCGGTTTCGGTTCGTGACCTTTCACGGGCAGAAAAAGTTGCCCGTCAATTGGTTCGGTTCGCACCCGAAAATCCCTTCGCCTACTTAGCCCTTTGCCTTGTGAAGTTGAAGCAAGGTCAAACCGTTGAGGCTGCTAAAGCCTTTGACCGAGCACTCCACTTCGCTTCAACTTTCCCAACCTATCGGGCTCAGAAAATCCACTGGCTTTGCCTGCAAAGCAAGTTAGACGAGGCAAGACAAGTTTTGCGCGACACAATGAAAGAGTATGCCGACCGATGGGAAGTTCAAAGGGCGAGGGCGCATGTTTGGGTAAGTAGCGAGTGGCGAGCAGCGAGTAGGCTGAAGCAAGCGATTGAGTTGCTTGAACGATTGGCTCGGCTTCATCCCAATGACTCAATCACCCACGCTTTGTTGGCACAAGCAATTTGCAGGGACGAGGGACGAGGGACGAGGGGCGAGGGAAAGGAGGAACAGCGAGTGGCGAGTAGCGAGTGGCGAATGGAGAAGCGAAAGCAAGCGATGAGGCATCTTCGGTTGATGGCGAAAAACTTGCCGACTTTGAACTTCACCGATGTTGATGCTTACATCGCTTGGGAAGTCGCTAACCAGACACTGGCTGAGTGCTTCCCTTGGTTGAAACCGAATTGGCTTTTGGAACGGTTTTTGGTTCGCTGGCTGCCACCAGAGTATTTCATCGCTGTCGGGATTTTGTGGGGCACGGTTGCTATACTTTTGGCGATAGCCAAACTTTTCCTGCCACCAACACTTTTTGCTTTGCTTGTCGCCGTTGCGAGTTTAGCCTTTGTTTACAACCGATTTACTGCTTTGCTTTTGATTTGGCTTCTTGCGAAGCGGTAGCGTCGCCCTTATGTCGGAGGGCACAGTTATTGCTGTGCCGAAAATTCCTCAAGCGGTCGGGCAGGAGCCCGACCCTCCGAGAAATTCGCCGACTGAAGTCGGCGCTCAGGTTTTTTCGTCATCAACTATGGGCTAAAGCCCATAGCATGGTTGGTGGACTGGAAGCAAAAATGGGAGGGCGAGGCTAATGCCGAGCCAAAACGACAGTGAATGGCGAATAGCGACTGGCGAGTGGTGAATAGCGAGTGGCGAACAGCGAGTAGCGAATGAAAACCGGATTTGACCACCCACCCGAGGTGGGTGGCTACAAATCCAAAGCAGGCTAAAGTCTGCTAATTGAGTTGAGGGTTGTGTGTTGCGAGTTGAGCGTTGTGGCTCAGTTTTTTCTCCGAACGCGCAACCTGCAACTCGCAACTTTTTCGGTTAGCCTGCTTTAGCAGGCTTCGTTTCGTAGACACCGACTTTAGTCGGTAGACAAAAAGGGAAGGAAGAAACTGAGCGCCAATTTTAATCGGCGAAAATTTTGAATGACGGAAGCACCGTCGGGGCTTGTCCCTGATGACAGTTAAATGACCATCGCCCGTAAAGGACGACACCACTTTCAGACCTCACTCTTTTAGCGGGGCAAGGTGATGCTGCCTAAAATCACGGGAATCTTTGCTCCAGTTGCCGATGGCACATTTCCCACCAAGCCCATGACAGTCCGATGAGCGAGGACGGCAAAGGCAACGGCTTCTTTCGCATCGGCATTTATGCCCAATTCATCGCTTCGGCGAATTTTCACCCTCGGCAATCTCTCGCGAAGCATTGCCATCAGCGTCGGGTTGTTCGCACCACCGCCGCTGACAATCAGTTCGTCAATTCGTTCATGCTTTGGCAAAACAAATCGCCTGATTGCGTCGGCAACGCTCTCGGCAGTGAAAGCAGTCAGCGTTGCGACCGTATCGTGCTCTGTCAATCCGAGCGATTTTGCTTTTTCCAGAACTTCCCGCAAAAACGCTTCCCCGAACATTTCGCGCCCCGTTGATTTCGGCGGCGGTTGCTTCAAAAAAGGATGGCTCATCAGCCAACGAAGCAAATTTTTGTCAACCCTTCCTTGCCGAGCCCATTCGCCGTTTCGGTCGTAGTTCAATGCACCACCCGAAAAGTGGCGAACAGCGCCGTCAATGAGCATGTTGCCAGGACCAGTGTCAAAGGCAAGGACATCGTTTGCTTTCGCTTTAGCAGGCAGAACCGTCAAGTTAGCGATGCCGCCGATGTTCAAGGCGATGCGAGTTTTGTTTGGGTGCCGCAACAAAAGCCAGTCAACCAACGGCACCAACGGGGCACCTTGCCCACCCGCAGCCATGTCTTTTGCGCGAAAATCGCTGACCACAGGGATGCCTGTCCGAACAGCGATGACGGCAGGTGACGCAATTTGGAGCGTTCCAAAGTGTGGCTTGGAAAGCATTTGACGGCAATTTTGACTTGGCGGCAAATGACGGACGGTTTGTCCGTGACTTCCGATGAGTTGAACTTGTTTTCGGTCAACGCCAGCAACTTCAATGACCTTCAACGCTGCTTCGGCAAAAAGTTCGCCCAACACAAAGTTGAGCCAACACAAAGTTTCAATGTCGCCGTTGTGGGAAACTTCCAAAACCGCTTTGCGGATTTCTGCTGGGTAGGGGAGTGTCGTGAAGGCTAAAGTTTCCACCCGCTTCGGTTTATCGCCAATGACCTTAACCAAAGCAGCATCAACGCCATCAGCAGATGTCCCAGAAATCAAGCCGACGACCATCCTTTCGCTTGCAGCAGCGTAATCCTCCAACCATCGCCAAGCCTTAGGCAGCATCTTGCATCACCGACTTGCCCGTTCGTGCTCGGCTATGACTTGACCCGTTGACAAATCGTAAAGCCTGTCGTAAGTGATGCCAGTCTCCATGTTGTGCAAACGGATGTGGACTTGCGAACCGAGATAGGCTCTCACTTGCACGAAGAACCTTTGTCCATCAGCCCACTTGCCTTGTTGGTAAGTGTTTCGCAGCATATCTTCAACCGCTTCCAAAACGGTCACTGCAATCACCTTCACTCAGGCAGCGGTTTGCCTTTCGTTTCGGGCGCGAAGGGCAAGACTGCTAAGCCCAAAAGGAAAATGCCCGAAAGCAATGTGCCTGCAGCCCTGATGCCGAAAATTGCCCGCAACTGCCCGAAAGTGTAAGGACCTGCGATGGCGAGGTAGCGGGCGACATTGTAGCAAAAACCTGTCCCCGTCGCCCTGAGCCTTGTCGGGAAGAGTTCAGGGAAGTAAACGGCATAGCCACCGAACAAACTGGTGGTGAAAAAGCCCAAAAGCGGAAAGAGAAGGAGTGCCGAAGCGAAGGAATTTGTTGCGAGAAATGTCAATGGCACGACGAAAAGGCAACTTAGAAACGATAGGGCAAACGCTCCCTTGCGACCTATTCGCTCGGCAACCCAAGCCCAAGAGAGGATGCCAAAGAACGCCCCAAAGTTTTGAGCCATGATGGCAATGCTGACCATCCGCTCCGTGTGCGATTTCAACTCAGGCAAGTTCTGCGGGTTCAAGACCGACCTGAGCAAGTCAGGCGACCAAGTCCCGATGCCCCAGAAACCAATGACGCCGACAGCAGCCAAACTGATTCCGACGAGGGCGTTTCGCCTCCATCTCGGGTCGCCGAACATTTCGGCGATGTTACCCAGTTGCGTCCTTCCAACCAGTGCTGCTTGGCGTGCATGTTCCCACCGTTCAGGTTCGCGGACGAACATGCGAATCACAAAGACAAGCAACGCAGGAAAGAAGCCGACAGCGAAAACCCACCTCCAACCGAGGGATGCACCGACTGTCAAGTTGATGAACCCAGCGGTCATGTTGCCTATGGCGGATGCTGCTTGCATGATTCCCAAAGCCATCGGTCGCGCATGAGGTGGGAAAACTTCTGCCACAAGGGCTGCGCCTGCTGCAAACTCGCCACCAACACCTAAGCCTACGAGAAACCGAAAGACAGCAAACTGATACCAGTTTTGGGCGAAAGCCGTGAGCCCAGTGAAGCCAGCGTAAAGCAAAATCGTGACAATCATCGTCCGCGTTCGTCCCCATTTGTCACCGACAACGCCAAACAAGAAGCCACCAGTCGCCCAACCGAAAATGAAGATGGCTTGGACGATCCCAGCGTAGTAGGCAACTTGTGGGTCTTCAGGCGCAGCCTTCAGAAGTTCCGCCATTGCAGGTTGCCTTGCGAGGACATAAAGCCATTGGTCCATCGTGTCAAAAGCCCAACCCAAAGCGGCAACGGTCAAAACGAGCCAATGATAACCTGTCAAGCCCTCATACCACCGCAACTGCCGTTCTTGCCCTTCCACCATGTTCCATCCCCCGCTTTGTTTTGGGTGGATTTTGGTCAAGCCCTCATTTGCTTGACTTTTGGAACTCGCGCCACATTTCTTCCAACTGCTGCTGCGTCGGCTTTGAGGCGTGGACGACAATTCGGTAGTGGAAACGCATTGGCTCTTTGGGGCGCATGATGAAACTCATCTTTCGCATCGGGCAGAAGCCCACATAAGGGCAGTTAGGATTGACCCTTAACCTGTTCGGGAAAGCGATGTTTCTCGGATGGTCCATGAGCGTCAAACCTGCCCACTGACCGTCAACAAACCCGCCTTGCAAAACCCAGCGGGCATCAGTTGCATCGGCATCGGCGAGGGTTTTGCTCTCCGATGTCAGAACTTCACGCTTAGTTTTGTCAAGCCAAGCCCTTGCACCCCGGTAGGCTAAGCCACCGTAGCGATACTCCTCAATTTCCAGTGGCTCATCGGTGAAATTGACGAGTTCGGTTGTCAAGTCAAAAACCCAGTAGTCGGGTTCATCGCCTTCGGGAAGGTAAGTCACTACTGTCCACCATTCGCTCACGACGGGCACCCAATCGTTGTCTTTTCTGGCATGCCAAACATGTCTGACAATCATGACCGCTTTGTCGGCATGGAGTTCTAAACGCTCAAAGGCTTCAAATCGGGTGCGACCTGAGCCAGCAAAAAGGTTCCAGAAGTCGGGTGCTAAGTTGCCCCACTTCGTTTTTGTCCAAGCGAAGAAGATGCCGCGATGGTGGTAGTGGTCTTGAGGTCCCCAATCGGTAACGATAGCGCCATTGGGGCTCCAAACGGGGTGAAGGAAGCCGCTCGTTGCGTTCAATTCACCAGCACCCGGTGGTGCAGCGACGCCGTAGTTGTATTGCCAAACTGGCTTGCCCTTGAAAGTCAGCCGAACCCACTTGCCTACCTCTTCAACGAAGGCAAAGGGGCTTGATAGACTTGACAAACTCAACTGCCCTTGCTGTGGTTTCTCCCTCACCAGAACATCCTGTCCCAAACCCATTGTCGTCACCTCTAACAGCGTTAAAATCGTTACCGCGAATTTCATCGTCACCACCTCCGTTGCTCAAAATTGTAGCGCTTCACCATCAACTTCTAAGGATGTCCCAAAAAACTGAGAATTCAGGCAAGTTGTAGATTAGGGAGCAAGGACAGGGAAGCAGATTTTTTATGGATTACGCTTCGGCTTTTTGGTCGGGAATTCGGGCTTTCAGACCGCAAGGACGCGAAGTTGGTAAACTTCCTGAGACTTTCCCTTCAAGGGAGGCTGAGATGGGTGAATTCGCACCACTCAGGGGACACTAACGCGCTAAGGGAAGTTTCGGGAAAATTTCTTTGCACAAGAAAACCAAAGTGAACCGAGGAATGCTCTGTCCGTTCCTGCCCTCTTTTTTGCCTTTCCATCCCCTCTCGTTTGCGCTACCGTTTATTTCTGAAAGGCGAGAGAGTGTGTTCTAAAATCGCTCATGCCACTGGCTTCAGCCAGTGGTTGATGACGAAATTTTTGAGCGCCGAATTTATTCGGCGAAAAATCGGAGGGCACGGCTACCGCCGTGCCGAAAATCCTTCAAGCGGTCGGGCAGGAGCCCGACCCTCCAAGAAAATTTGCCGACTAAAGTCGGTGCTCAATTTCTTCGTCACCGACTATGGACTAAAGTCCGTAGCATGGTTTGTTCTTAATTGCGTCATCAACTACGGGCTAAAGCCTGCAGCATGGGAAGAGAATTTTTGACTTTTAGAACACACTTAAGACGAAGGCAAGGAGGGATTTTGCTATGGCGGATGAAGTGAAGTTGGCAGTAAATTTGGCGCGAGCGAAAATGTTGGCGAACGCTGCCCCGCAAGTTCAATACGCGCTGATTGAAGTCATCCCCGTCGGCGAAGGTCTACCAGAAGCAGCACCCCTTAACCTTTGCTTCGTCCTTGACAGAAGCGGTTCAATGGCTGGCGAGAAAATTGAGAACTTGCGCAAAGCCGTTCAACTGGTCATTGACCAACTTGACCCAACCGACATCGTTAGCATCGTCATTTTTGATGACCGAGCCGATGTCCTCGTCCCTGCCACTCCCGCCACCGACAAAAACGCACTAAAAGCAAAAGTCAACTCTATCACCGACAGAGGCGGGACTGAGATGAGCAAAGGCATGCAATTGGGAATTCAAGAGTTACAAAAGCACTTGACACCTGACCGAGTTTCGCGGATGGTTTTGCTAACCGACGGTCAAACTTATGGTGACGAGGATGAATGCCAGAAGTTGGCGAACCAACTCAAAGAACTGGGAGTTCCCCTTTACGCTTTTGGTTTGGGCGAAGATTGGAACGAGGATTTGCTGGATGCTTTGGCGAACGCCACGAAAAGTTTGGGCGGCTTCTCTGAGTTCATTGAGAGACCCGAGCAAATCTTGCAGCATTTCCAATTCGCTGTCCGAAGCGCAAAAAGGGTTGTGGCGAGAAACGCATACCTGACCTTGAAACTGGCTCAAGGGATTGCCCCGCGACAAGTTTGGAGAGTTCTCCCATTAATTGCCAACTTGGGCTATCAACCCATCTCCGACAGGGATGTCCAAGTCCCATTGGGCGATTTGGAGCGGGATGAGGGACAAGCGATTTTGGTTGAACTTTCCGTTGCGACAAAGCCTAAAGGCACTTTCCGAATCGCACAGGCAGAAGTGACTTATGACTTACCCCATGAAAATCGCTACGGCGAAAAAGTCAGAGCCGACATCATCGTTGAGTTCACCGATGACCAACAAGCCGTTCAGCAAGTTAACCCGAGGGTGATGAACTTGGTTGAGAAGGCAACTGCGTTCAAACTGCAAACTCGTGCCCTTGAAGCAGCGAAGGCTGGCGATTACGGCACAGCGACGAGATTGCTCCGTCAATCCGCTACCCGACTGCTCAACATCGGCGAACAAGAGTTGGCGACTGTCGCCCTTGAGGAAGCCAAACGGTTGGAGCAAGGTCAGCAAATGACAAGCACAGGGACAAAGCGACTTCGTTACGAAACCCAAAGGCTCACGAGACCTTTGCCGAAGCAATGACAAGTTGAAGTGACAATGCGTCTTGGATTTTGGGGTGAAGGGTGGTGCCGAAGGTCGTCATCACTGATGCTGAGTTCTCGGACATTTCGTGGGAGCGAGAATTTTTCGCCCAGCACGGCATTGAACTTTTGTTCCCCAACTCCTTCGTCGTTGATGATGTGCTCCCGCTTTTGATTGACGCCGATGCCATCGTGACGAACCGATGCCCCATAAATCGTCAGGTCATTGAGCAATTGCAGAGTTGCCGAGTTATTGTCCGCTACGGTGTGGGGATTGACAATGTTGATGTTGAAACTGCCACAAAGAAGAACATCATCGTTTGCAATGTGCCCGACTACTGCACTGACGATGTGGCAACCCACGCTGTTGGTCTGCTGCTTTGTTGCTGGCGGAAAATTCACTTCGGCGATGATGCCTTGAAGCGAGGAGAGTGGCAACGATACACATCAATCGCGCCAGTTTACCGAACCATCGGCAAGACTGTCGGTCTGTTTGGGTTTGGGCGAATTGGAAAGAGGGTCTCTGAGTTGCTTTATCCCTTCGGTTTCAAAATCATCGCCTACGACCCTTACCTGACGGAAGAGGAGTTTCTGCTGCATGGTGCTGAGCGAGTGAGTTTTGAAGATTTGCTGAGCCGAAGCGATGCCATTTCATTGCACGCTCCCTTGACAGACGAAACGAGAAGGATTTTCAACAGGGAAGCATTCGCCCGCATGAAGCGGGGCGTCATTTTCGTCAATACGGCTCGCGGCGGTTTAGTGGACGAGGAAGCGTTGCTTTGGGCTCTGGACGAAGGCGTAGTAGCAGCAGCGGGTCTTGATGTCTTCGTCAATGAACCCAATCCAAACCCAGGACTTGTTGGGCATCCGAAAGTCATCACCACGCCGCACTGGGCGTGGTATTCCGAAGAAGCGATGTGGGATCTGAGGCGGAAAGTTGTGGAGCAAGTGGTGCAAGCCCTAAATGGTGAGCGCCCAAACTATGCTGTCAACTGGGAAAGTCTGGTCCACCGTTGAGGCGCTCAACACTTTGAACAAATTCACGGTTTGGGTTGGATGGAGGAACTGATTTGCTCTTTCAGTTTCCGCCACCACTTTTGGAGCGCTTCTGATTGAAGGGCTTCGCGGAGCAAGTCGGGAGCTGCTTTTAACGCTTCCGTGTATGCTCTCGCTGCTGCCTTGTAATCGCCTTGTTTGTAATGCCAAACTGCCAACCGTGCGTTCGCTTTGGCTGCTTCCGCCGATTGAGGGTAGCGTTCTACCAATTTGCGGTAAATTTGTCGCGCCAATGTTTCGTTTCCCTCCGCTTCTGCCAACTCAGCCAACGCCCAAAGGGCTTTGGGCGCAAAGGGTGAGTGTGGATATTTGCCGCTCAACTTTTCCCAACAGCGGCGTGCATCTTTGTTTCGGCGCAATTTCCTGTAACTTTCACCTGCCAAAAACAAGGCACGAGACGCCCTTTCATCTTCGCTGAAAAGTTGAGCGAATTGCTCAAACCGTTTGGCTGCCTCCAACGGTTTGCCGCTTTTCAAGTAGGCTTCAGCGATTTTCAACAATGCCTCACGCTTCTGCTCAGGCGTCAAATTACCCTCCAACGCTTTGCCGAAGTGACCTATCGCCTCGCTGAATCTCTCTTGCTCGTAAAGCATTTCAGCCAACTCGTAATGCCCTTGTGTTGCAAAGCGACTTTTCGGATGCTGTTGCAACCCGATGCGATACCAATGTTCGGCTTCAGTGGTTTTACCGATTCGTGCATAAAACCTTGCTCTCCAAAATTCGTCAAGGGGAGTCAACCTCATGACGAAGTAGGCGAGACCGATAAGCAAAACTATCGCCACGACGGCTCGGATGATGCCACCGAAAAGCCACCAGAAAATCCGCAGCGGCAATCGCCAAAGCATTCCCCGTCACATCCCTTGCAGCGCTAACAAGGTGGCGGCTCTAACTGTAGTGTTTTTCTCTTCCAATAAGTGAGATTTGAGGATTTCTTTCGCCCCGAGTTTGCCTAAAGCCACGACAGTTTCTCTTCGCACTTCAGGGTCTTTGTCGGAGAGGAGCCGTTGAAGCGCCGGGATTGCACTTTGGTCGCCAATTTCTCCGAGAGCCCAAATAGCGATAACCCGAACTTCTGGCTTTCTGTCTCTGAGACCTTCAATGAGCAATGGGACAGCCTGTTGAGCCTTCAGCCGACCGAGCAGCCTAAAAGCGCGAAAGCGAGTGGCTGTTCGTTTCGCTCCTTCCATCACTGCTGGGATTGCTTCCTCGCCGATGTTCTCCAAAGCCAACTCTGCATGAGATTGAACCCTTTCGCTTTTGTCGGCCAAAGCACGAACGAGTTGGGGTGCAGCCTTTGAGTATCGGAGTTTGCCCAAAGAAGCAGCAGCAACGGCTCGGACATTTTCGTCTTCATCTCTCAGAGCCTTCAACAAAATTGGCACTGCTTTCGGGTCACCAGTTTCCCCCAAAGCAGCAACTGCGCCCCAACGCTGCAATGGGTCTTTGCTCCTTGCTGCTTCAATCAGCAGGCGAGTTGCAGGTTTTCCAATCGTTCGCAAGGCTTCAACGGCAGCGGCGCGAATTTTCTCGTCACTTGATTTGAGTTGGTCAATGAGGAACTTGATGCCTTGTTCGTTACCTATCAACCCCAACCCGACGGCAGCAGCCAACCGAACAGGCATCTCTTCCTTCCCATTGTTCATGACTTCCTGAAGCGGACCGACAGCGAACTTAGCGCCAATGTTTCCAAGGGCATATGCGCAAGCACTTCTAACTTCTGGGTCAGCATCGTTTTGGAGACGGTCAATCAAGTCGGGAGTTGCTTTTGCGTAGCGAAGTTCGCCAATGTAACGAGCCATATCGCGTCGGATTAGCCTGTCGGAATTCTCACGCAAATCTTTTCGGAAGCCTTCACAAATTTCGCGAAATGCCCTTTCCGCCTCCTTCTTTGCAATTGGCGAACCCTCTTCCATCACCTTAGCAATCGCTTGCAGCGACCATTGCCCCAACTTGACCAGACCATTGACGGCTGCTTGACGGACTTGAGGGTTTGGGTCGTTCAAGCCTTCAACGAGGTAAGGCAAGACTTCTTGCAGAAACGGCGGAGCATCCCGACCACCAGGACCCGCTAACGCTTCAAGGGCAGCAGCGCGAACTTCAACATTTTTGTCGTTGAGCATCTCCATCAATGGCTTAACCGCCAATGGGCTGCCGAAGACACCTAAAGTTTGTGCCGCCGCTTTCCGAATCTCTGGGTCTGGAGATTTGGTGACGATAGCGATGTTCTCAATGACGGTCAATCGCTTCAAATGAGCCAAAACCTTCAATGCCCCGAGGACAACTTTTTTGTCCTTCTCCTTCAACAACTTCGCAAACTCAGGTGCGGCAATGTCAGCGTAGTCTTCCAGTTGCTTTTTGAAATCGTCCTTGCCAGCCAATTCTGGATTTGAACGGAGTTGGGCTACCCAGCCAGCGACTTTCGCTCGCTTCGCTTGCTCGCTCTCACCGCAACCGATTAACCAGAAAACTGCGACAATCAGACCTATTGCTACCCAGCATCGCATCGCTTTCCGCCTCCTTGCTCAGATAGTGAGAGAGAAGACGCCACAAAAAATGATAAAGCGCTTGGAAACAGTTTGTCAGAGGCGACTTGTTGGGGAGCGAAACTTTTCCGCTTCTCAAGGCTCAAAAACTTTGGTTGCAAAAGTGAAGTGCCGTCCAAGGGAGCAACCATGAATAATTTGGCGACTTTCTGGGTAAACACAAAACGGCTTCAAGAAGGCTTCAGGTGCTTTCCCTCCTGCGGCGGGCTTCTCCAAATTGGTGCAAGCGTGCAAGAGTGCAAGCGTGCAGAATTTGTTTGAGAGTGTTCTAAAAGTCCAGAACCTTCCCATGCTATAGGTTTTAACCCGTAGTTGATGACGCAGAAACCGAGCGCCGACTTAGAACGGAACAGGGGAAAAGAGACACGGGACAGAAACGGAACGGGACGAGGGGCGAGGGACGCGGGACGGAATGAGATGGGAGGGCAATACTAATGCCGAGCCCAATTTTCGGCAAATCGTGAGGTCGGCAAATCGGCAAGTTGGGAAAAATTTGGGCTCACTGGGAGGTTCGCCCTCCCAAACGACGAATGAATTCGGCGCTTAGAAAAAATTCGTCATCAACCACTGACTGAAGCCAGTGGCATGGTTAGTTTTAGAACACATTCAATTTGTTCAAAGACAGACTCGCTGTTACGCATTACGCTTTACGCATCACGAGGTGATTTCAGATGGACTTGAACCGCTTCACAGTTAAGGCACAAGAAGCCTTGCAAACAGCACATAGCATTGCGGTGGAACGGCGCAACCCTGAGTTGACGCCTGAACACCTTCTGGTTGCGTTGTTGCGCGACCGCGACGGCATTGCCGTCCGTGTCTTGCAGAAACTGGGCGTCCCCGTTGACACTTTGTTGCGCCGAGCCGAGATGGAAGTCCGACGACTCCCACAAGCAACGACAACCACTCAAGTTTACCTGAGCCAAAGGCTGATGAACTTGTTCAACCGAGCCGAACAGCAAGCGAAAGAGTGGCGAGATGATTACATCAGCACCGAGCACTTGCTCTTGGCTTTGGCTCACGATGACGGTCTTGCAGGTCGCATTTTGCGTGAGGAAGGTGCTGCCCCACACGCGTTGCACCAAGCCATCTCGGCTGTTCGCGGTCCCCATCGGGTTACTGACCAAACTGCTGAGGAACGATACCAAGCGTTGGAGCGTTTTGGGCGAGACTTAACTGAATTGGCTCGTCAGGGCAAACTTGACCCAGTTATCGGGCGCGATGAGGAAATCCGACGCGTCATCCACATCCTTTCCCGCCGCACGAAAAACAACCCCGTCTTGGTCGGAGACCCCGGTGTCGGTAAGACCGCCATCGTTGAAGGGTTGGCACAACGCATCGCTGCTGGCGATGTCCCTGACAGTTTGAAGGACAAGCGTTTAGTTCAGTTGGACATCGCTGCTGTTCTGGCTGGTGCGAAATATCGTGGCGAATTTGAAGAGCGCTTCAAAGCAGTGCTCAACGAAATCATCGCTTCAGAAGGGCGAATCATCGTCTTCATTGACGAACTGCACACCGTTGTCGGCGCTGGGCGTGCGGAAGGAACTGTCGTTGATGCTGCCGATATGCTCAAGCCTGCTTTGGCTCGCGGTGAACTTCGCTGCATTGGTGCGACGACCCTTGACGAATACCGCAAGCACATTGAGAAAGACCCTGCTTTGGAGCGTCGCTTCCAACCCGTCTATGTCGCTGAGCCAACTGTTGAACAAACTATTGCAATCCTGCGTGGGTTGAAAGAGCGCTACGAAGTCCATCATGGCGTCCGCATTAAAGACAGCGCCTTAGTCGCTGCTGCCGTCCTTTCGCACCGCTACATCGCCGACCGTCATCTGCCTGACAAAGCCATTGACTTGGTGGATGAAGCAGCAGCGAAACTGAGGATGGAAATTGACTCCATGCCGACGGAGATTGACGAAGTTGAACGACGCATCCGACAGTTGGAAATTGAGCGAGTCGCTCTCAGCAAAGACAGCGATGACCCCGTTGCTCGTGAAAGGCTTGAAAAGTTAGAGCGAGAGATGGCTGAGTTGCGAGAGAAACTGGAAGCCCTGAAGGCGCAATGGCAAATGGAACGGGAAATCATCCAACGCATCCGCCAAGTCAAGGAGCAAATTGAGCAAACCCGCTTTGAGATTGAGAAAGCAGAGCGCGAATATGACCTGAACCGAGCAGCAGAGTTGCGTTACGGTCGCTTGCCCGAACTTCAAAAGCAACTTCAAGCCGAGGAGCAACGGCTCGCCGAAATTCAGAAGAACGGTCGGCTGCTGAAGGAAGAGGTTGACGAAGAAGACATCGCTGAAGTTGTCAGCAAATGGACAGGCATCCCTGTTCACCGATTGATGGAAACGGAAGCGGAGAAGTTGCTGCACATGGAAGAGAGGCTTAAGTGTCGTGTCATCGGGCAAGACCACGCTATTGAGATTGTCGCCAACGCTGTCCGAAGAGCCCGTGCTGGCTTGCAAGACCCTAACCGCCCCATTGCCAGTTTCATCTTCGTTGGTCCAACTGGTGTCGGTAAGACCGAATTGGCGAAGGCGTTGGCTGAGTTTCTGTTTGACGATGAGCGGGCGATGATTCGCATTGACATGAGCGAGTATCAAGAGCGCCACAGCGTCGCCCGCTTAATTGGTGCGCCGCCTGGTTATGTCGGTTACGAGGAAGGAGGGCAATTGACTGAAGCGGTTCGTCGCCGCCCCTACAGCGTCGTCCTGTTTGACGAAATTGAAAAGGCGCACTCTGAAGTCTTCAATGTCCTGCTGCAAGTGCTGGATGATGGGCGCTTGACAGATGGCAAAGGTCGCACCGTTGATTTCCGAAACACCCTCATCATCATGACCAGCAACATCGGCACTGAGTTCATCACCGAGTATGATACGCCTGAACGCATCCGTGAGAAAGTTTGGGATGCGTTGAGGCGAGCCTTCCGCCCTGAATTTTTGAACCGCATTGACGAGGTGATTGTCTTCAACCGACTGACGAAAGAGCACATCCAGCAAATTGTGGACTTACAGTTTGAGAGACTGAAGCAGCAGCTCGCCGATAAGCGTATCACGCTGGAATTGACCGAAACTGCAAGGGCAAAGTTGGCGGAGTTAGGTTACGACCCAACTTTTGGCGCCCGACCGCTGCGGCGGACGACGGAAAGGCACATCGCCAACCCGTTGGCGAAGATGGTTATCGCTGGGCAAATCAAAGAGGGCGACCATGTGCAAATAGACTACGACGAACAGAAGGGCGAATTCACCTTCACCATCCTGCAACGGGCGGAAGTGGCGGCAGCATGACGGCAAAAGGCACAATTCAAAACGCAATGACCCAAGCGAAGTTCACAGAGGCTCGCTTAGCTTTGTTTGCGTTGAACTTGTCCCAAAACAGGTGAACTTGACACTGTGGCATGCTAATCCCTATTAGCCACTTGTCTTTTCCCATCGTTCGCATCAGCCAAACCTTTTGCCTTTCGCCGAACCGCAACGCATAGCCGATGCTTACTTTTGTGCCAGCAGCGTCATGTTTCGTCAATAGAAGCCAATGGTTTTTCCTTTGCTGCCAAGCCATTCCGATTGTCCACAGGCGCATCGCTTTAGCGTTCAATGAACGGCGGTCAATTCGCCCTTGCATGAAAGGGACTGCGTGCAAGAAGCCATCGGCATCAGGCTCTACCGTGTTCGTAGCCACTTTTGCCGTGATGTCTTGCAATGTCCTTTGCCAAATTCGGCTGAAAAGGTTCTCCACCCAAATGCCCATTCTAAGTTGCTCGCTAAGTGGCAAAACCATCGCAACATCCAAAGCAACACCATTGCTTCGTGTCTCATTTTCTGGCAACCCTCTTGTTGTCAACAACTTCAAATCACCTTGAAACTGCCCCAGCCACATTAGCCCCTTCAAATTGCCATATTGCAACCGATGCATTCTAAGCCAACGCAAAGCGATAGTGCATTGTCCTTCTCTCCCGTTCAAGCGGACGGGTGTTGTGTAACTTAAAGTCCAATGGTGCGAATGGGTTCGTCGCAAGTAAGCATCAACCTCGTAAACTTTCAACCAATCAATGCTGTTTGATTTCGCATCCAGAAAAAGTTGTGCAGCGTCTTTATTGCCTTCGTAAAAATCCGCTTTCCCATGCCCGTAGCAAAGTGACCATCGGCGATAACTTAATCCCAACTCTTTGAGACGGAAATGAAAGTAATAGGCTTTGCTGCCTTCAAACCTCATCGGCGGTAAAGTTTCCTTGTCTCCTAACCTCAAAGGCAAGACATTGTTGTCAGCGTGGATAAGGAAAGTGGAGCAACCTATGTGGTGAAGAATGGCAGCAAGGACAGAAAGCCCCGCTGGGTCTGCCGTAACTGAAAGCGTTCCTTTGGCCCCACCTTTGGCACGGCAATGTTCCGCTTGCGCAACACACCCACAAAAGTAGCCCGCACACTCTTGGTGGTTATG
>Ga0209393_1000536_pt1 | contig 18263 bp, 16 predicted proteins | sample SSWtaG_2_FD_184117 | JGI IMG/M metagenome (GOLD analysis project Ga0209393, IMG submission 184117) | Hot spring microbial communities from Sandy's Spring West, USA to study Microbial Dark Matter (Phase II) - SSWsed_130316 (SPAdes)... | ecosystem: Environmental > Aquatic > Thermal springs > Hot...
TTTATGAGGGAGGTTGCTCAGCAGGTTTACGTTGTTACAGCTAGGTGGGGGGATCGCTATTCTGCTTTTACAGCTTCAAGTGTTACTAGTATTAGTCTTAGACCGCCTTTGATAATGGTGTCTGTGGATAGGAGCTCTCTAAGCCACGATCCTCTGGTTAACTCGGAGTACTTTATTGTAATACTGCTTAGCGCTGATGATGTTGAGCTGGCGAAGCTTATGGCTGAGCCTTTGGATCCAAAGGTTAAGCTTGAGAGGGCCGGGTTTAGGGAGGGTGTTGAAGGCCCCTTACCAGGTGTGCCTAGACCTTATCTTGTGCTTAGAAGGTATGCTGTCTACGATGGCGGGGATCATAGTATCGTTTTAGGCGAGGTTGTGGGGGGTAGTGTTGAGGGTGTTAGGTGCCCTCTACTCTATAGGAGGAGGTCTTACACCACTATTGCTGAGTGTCAGGGTTAGGTTGGTGGTTTCCTTAACACTATGAAAGCGCTATCCGCCTCCCCTTCTGCCGGCTCATACATGTACTTTTCCGGGTTCCATCTAACCCACTTTACATCTACTAGCTCTAAGCCAGCCTCCTCTATAACCTTCATAACGGCCTCCCTCGTGTACACAGGGTAGCCTGTATCCTCAACCCCCACTACTCTGCCATCCTCATCTACGACTTCCACCCTATACCTATAGTAGATCCCCCCCTCTACAGGTTTAACATCCTCCCATCTCATGAGGGCTTTAAAAGTCTTACCGCGAGCTCTAACAGTAACCTCCCTAGGCTCATTGTATGTTGTGAAGTTATAGTCAAAGACTAGGACCCCGCCGTTCCTAACATTTAAAGCCATGTTATTAAGGGCTCTAACCATCTTACCCGAATCCATCAGTATTAAGAGTCCTAAAGCGTAAGCTCCATCGAAAACACCAAGCCTACCACCCTCAAGAACGTCGTACAAGGAGAATGGAAGCCTTCTAGAGACGCCAAACCTCCAGTCAACAACATCAGTTAGTAGAACCTTAAAGCCAAGCTTCGATAGTAGATACCCGTGCCTACCGATACCACAGCCAAACTCAACAAGCCTCCAAGCATTATACCTCTCGAAAACACCCCTCAAGATATCAACCTCCCTCCTAACCCTCCTCCAGCTAACGTAAAACCTAGCGTAAAGCCATGGAGGTATACGTGTCTCCCAAATCTTAAACCACCAAGAGTAGGGTATGACAGAGAAGGGCCAGCATATAAACTTTAAACTATTAAACAAGAGCGCTAGCTAAAGGCTAAACCCCTCCCTAAAAGGTTAAACCTCCAACCCCACGAGGTTACCCCCGAGCTCAAGGTTGTAGACGCCTCTTAGAGGGCGTAGTGTGTGCACGCATTTCCTAGACCTTTATGTTTGAGAGTAGCCTCCAAGACCCTTTGGGGCCGTACCGGATGTCTGGGCCTTAAACTATCTCTCCACCCCGCCTTGGAAGGTGAAGCTTTCAGTTGTAAAGATGGACTGTATGGAAGGGCCCGTCCTCTGAGGTTGGAGGGTTGCTTTGTGCAGGTGCTTCTCCTTAGAAGCCGAATCTTATCATGAAGCCTAGTAGTGCTAATGCTAGAGATAGTAGTGTTGCCACTATAACGAATAAGACTGTCTTCCAGAGCACGTTAGAGCCGCCACGCCTCATCTCGGGGACTAACCTTGCGTGCGCGTAGCCTGATATTAGCAGTAGTACTATGAGGGTTAGGATCTTCTCGCCAATCCTGCCTTGAGGCTCTCCGAAGTTGAACCAAACGCTAGGAGGGGCTCTAACGTACGCCATGGAGAGACCCGTGATAACAGCTATGAGCAAGCCTATAGTAGCAGGCCAGGAGAAAGCCCTATAGAACTCCAGGATAGGCTTCACATCCCCCTGTCTCAAAGCCCTGACCATGGGCCCCGTAGCTAGAACCAGGTGGGGGCCAATCCACATTGAAGCAGCTAAAACATGTATGAGCTGCAGTATAGGGTAGACATCTGCTAGACTCAACACCATCACCTAGAGAGCAACAGGAGCGTGAGGAGTTAAAGGGTATAATATATACCAGTAAGTATCCCATAGAACACCAGGGGACTCCCAAAGGACTATAACCCCCAAACCCGCCCCCAAGACGTTACGGAGCTTGATCCTCCAGCCTAGGGGAAGGTCTTAGGAGAAGCACCCTTAAACTTTGCAACATTAACGTGCGTACCCTACGACCTCAAGGTGTACACCTGTAGCTTCAAGCTCCCGGGGAAGTGGAGTGGTCAAGTTGCAGTCTAAGCCTTAGGGTCAGATATAAAATACTCCCACCCCGTAGGAGCGGAATTCAGGTCTGGCTTAGCGGGGGTTAGAGTTTAACCTTAACCCCTTTAATCTCGACGAAGTCTACTTCAAGGCATGTTTTAACTCTATTCTCCTGAGTAACGTGGCGGAAGACGTTTCCGGCATCCCACCGTGGGGGGTGGAACACCGCGTTATCAATCCATATGTCTGCCCTAGCTCTACTCCTCCTATCGCTTCTAAGCTTTGCTACCTCAACTCCGTTTATGTAGAATGTAGAGCTTCCATCGGCCCATTCAACTCTGAATACGTTCCACCTGGTTAAGTCTATGTCCTGCATAGCAGGTTTCCTGGATTCAAGCTTTATGGGTGCTAGGAATGGTAGCAGGTCGAGTGCTACCTTGTAGAAGTCCACGCTTTTAAAGAGCATTATGGGCTGGAACCTATTAGCCATTTGGGCGAAGAAGCCTTGGAGGGGGTAGGATCCTGCAGCCCTAAGGTATATGAACCAAACAGGGTTGCTTAGATCAACTCTCATACTATGATTCCAGAATCCGAACCCAGCGCTACCGTAATGGAGCCCTGTGAACCTCAACCTAACTTCTATAACACCCCTGGACCATGGTAGCTCTTCGAAATCCCCATCGCTTATCTCAGCATTAGAGTAGTAGAGCGCTTCCGTAGGGCCCATGCACATCTCTAGCACACCGTCCCTCACGTGGAGGGATGCATGGTTATCGATCCTCCACCTCCAGTAGGGGCTCCTCTCCGTGAAATCATCTCTTACCACGTGCTCCTCGCTATACACAGCGGTTTACCCCCGTACCAGCTGTGCTTTAACAGAGCTTATAGACAAGCTAGGCTTTCTCAGCCACTATGTGATATGACAGCCTCCCCTCCTTAAACTCCACTATCTTGAAGAGGCTCTCTACGGAGCTCCTAACAGCCTCCTTGACTACGCGCATGTTCCTCGAGCTGTGAGATCCTAGTCCTAGTGGTAGTGGGTTTAGATCTGTTACAATCAAAAGCCCCCCTTTCTTAAGGGTTCTCCAAAGCTCTCCTACAGCTAGGTTTACTTCACCTGGATCTATGTGGTGCATTGTAGTGTGGTTTAACGAGTAATCGAAGGTTGAGTCAGCGTAGTGTAGCTTCCTCAAATCCCCCCTCTCAACGGTTAGGATACCACGGTTAATGAAGTCCCTGTAGATAAACTTGGCGAAGGTGATGGAGTAGCCGCTGATATCAATACTATAAACCCTTCCATTAAGTCTTAAAGCTACATCTAGGACGAGGGCTAAGTTAAACCCGAAGCCTGTGGCAGACTCGAGTATGAGGGGGTTCGATCCCCTCAAGTACTCCTTGTAAACACCTGAGACCCCGAAAGCCATGTCTAGAAGCCCTGATAAAGCTCGGACCACACGGTACAACGATTAACACCATTAGCTCACACTAAAGGTAACCCTATAAACCAGCGTATAACTAGCTTTTAGGGCTTCATGCTCTCGAAGGCTCCAGGCGGGGTATCCCACCTTCGTGGCCGACCTGCTTTCCGGCAACCTTTATAATCTTGGCTGTTAGTATAATGTCCTGGTGTCACCTCTAGAACTACCTGGTGTAGCTATGGTGGGTTTAGCTGGTGATGTGCCTTTACTTGTTAGGGTTGGTGGTGTTAGCAGGGTTACCTATGTTCGCGATCTATACTCCATGTCTAGGTATAGCGGTGTTGATATTGAGGTTTTAGGTTTTGATTTAGAGGGGCTTTCCTTAAAGTTCTTTGAGGTTGTTGGTGTTAGGGAGGTTGATGTGGATCACCTCTACTCTCTCGAGGTTACCGGTGGGGGTTTGGTTGCCTCCGGGCTTCAGGGGGTTTACGTTATAGACTCTTTTGGGAGCCTTAGGGTTAAGCGTGTCCCATCTCTTACAAGCTCGGATGCTCTCGTATCCTTCGTTAGAGGCGTCTTTAATGGTGGTCGTGATAGGTTTAGCTGGTTGAGGGGGAAGCCTGCTATGGGTAGCCTTGATGGCGTAATATGCGGTTCTCATGAGTGGAGTGATGTTAGCGTGTCAAAGCTAAAGCTATTTAGCCCCTACAGCTGGGCTTCAGAGGAGCATGGTGTAAGCTGGAGGGCTAGGAGGGGTAGGGCTAGAAGGTGCTCTGCCAACCTACTTAGGGTTTGCGAGTTTTCATGGCTATCTAGGCTACAGGGGTTCCCCTCTACAGTCTCGAAGGCTGGCAGGAGGTTTTGCACTCTTGTAACCTACGAGCCTGGAAGGCCTAGGGATTCGCTGGAGAAGCTACCTTTAGATCCGTTCCTTAAGCTTAAGAAGGTTATCAAGAAGTCGAGGCAGGTTGAGGCGGTACGCCACGTAATAGGGCATCAGAGGATGAAGTTTATATCTAAGAGGGTTGCATCACTAGCGGTAATACACCTACTATGCGGCGGGCTCCCAGCGGGCATTGAGGGGGTGCCTGGCGTGGTTTTAAGGAATATTGCTGTGCTTGTTTTCAGCGACCTCGTAGCGGTAAACCTAGTTGAGGTTAAACGTTTAAACACCCAGGCTAAAGCCTACAGTGTAGAGGTTGAGGGGGGTAACGCTATCTTCGCAGGCCTCATACCCATCCTCATAGCCTCCTCCCGATCACGGCTTTAAACCTCACAGCGTCATCGTAGGAGTACACGTTGTTGAAGAGCACGTAAGCCTCCTTCGGGCTGAGATCTTCTATCACGCCCGCTAGCCTCTCTAGATCGGAGTCTGAGTACCTGTACCTATAGTTAACCTCGCCTCCTCCAAGCCCGTGTAGCCTAGTGTAGATAACATCCTGATCTCTTGGCGGCATCCTCCCTCTAAGTAGATCACCATCTATCAGGATCCCAGCCTCCCTAGTAGCGGTTTCGAGAGCTCCGGGATAGCCCCACCAGCTCCCCCTAGGCTCCCACACTATAAGCCTACCCCTCCTATCAATTGATGTAAAGAACTTAACCACAGCATCCAAGTTAGCCTCACTATAGCCAAAGCTTGGAGGGGTTTGAACAACCACTATAGGAGACCCTAGAACCTCTACAGCCTTAAGAGTCTCCCCCCAAGCCCACACGTTCTCATTAGATAACCTGAGACCACCATAACCACCCCTATCCCCGGGCACAGGCCCCTTAAGCTTAGACCACAACCTCCCAGGCTCGTGGCTTACAAGCATCCAAGCCTTAACAGTGAAGACAAAAGATGAGGGGGCCTCAGACCTCCACCTAGAGAATAAACTTAAATCGCGCGGATCATAGAAAGTCTGCTGAACCTCCAACACGTCAAGACTACTATAATGAACACCCCTAGCCCTCTGAAAACCACAAGTACCAACCAGAACCCTCAACCCCAAGAAACCTCCGGTATACAAGCTATAGTTAACCTAAAACTAATTTAGGCTGAAACCCCCATGAATAGCAAAAGTTCTACACCCACTAGGGCTATTCACACCAACTCGCCCCGCGAGCTCTGACATAACACTTTCAGACCCGCCACCAGCTCGGAGGGCTCTACGAGTACTAGGGAAGTCAAAATATCCGATATCCTCCGCTCTTGAAGAAACGAGGGTTCCCTCTAGAACGGGAGGTCCCCTATCTATTCGGGGCCACCACGTTTTAAGGAGGCTTCACAGTAGCCGGCTTACAGCTAGCACTTACACTTACAGATACGATTAACACCCTTGCCAGCAACTAGCATAGAACCCTCCAGCAGGGATGAAAAAACAGGGGGGTGCTTTGTAAACCCTCCCCCCACCGCCTTGAAAGAGCGAGATTTTCCAGTTGAAGTAGCGTAGGTAGATGTGGGGATAAGGATACTTTCCCCTACTCTTCTAGTATCTTGTTTCGAATTTTCTGAGTCTAACTTGTATTACTACTTCTAGCTCTTCTAACTCTCTCTTGATGGTGTCAGCGTCTACATCGCTTAGTGACATGTCAACTATTATGGTGCAGCTTGCCTCCTCACCTCGAGCTATGCTGGTGCACTTAGATGTTATTATGTCGGCTTTGTGCTTCGCTAGAACGCCTGTTACGGCCGCCAGCGAGCCGGGTTTATCGACGAGGTTTAAGTCGAACTCGTAGACGGCTTCAGGTTTGGTTACTATAGGGCTCACTATTATCTCTCTCTTATCAAAATCAGCTATTAAGGCCATTAACATGCCAGGCTCTACCCCAAGAGCCTCTCTAACAGCTTGAGGTATCGTTATCCTACCCTTAGAGTCAACCTTAACAACGTCAGATAGCCTAGCCACACCAGCTCACCTCACCACCCGAATCCTACTCAGCCAAAGATTTTAAGCGTAAGTAATGGGAAAAGAGTAAATACCAGCTCCCACCACGAAAATGTTAAATGAGGGGCTACAGCTACTTTAACCTCCCACATGGTAACCTCATTAACCCTTACAGCTGGAAGCCTAACCCCCTAAAGGGCGGAGGAGGTCGGCTTCCTAGCTTAGGTAGCTTAGCTCCTGCTTGGTTACGGCTACACTTTGGGGGGCCCTCCGCTTTCATGAATTGAATTGTAGAGGCGGAAACTTAGTTTAAGGTTGTTCATGGTTGTTTAAGCCTTTTTAGTGCTATGCTCACCACAGACTACCCATATGGGGTACACCTAGCAAATCTATGAACATTGCTTGCACTACGCTACTACCGGTGGGCTCTGGGTTCTGAGAACCGCTCCCGAAGGGTGGTGAGGGGCTCGGAGCTGTGCCGTGGTGACCCCGAGGGCGGAACCGCAAACAACCGTTCTCGGGTGAACTGCTTTAAGGCAACCCTTTAGCTATTGGTGTAGAATCTCCTATGAGTGCTGGGGTCTTGTTCTTTCCAAGTTGCGGGGTTGGCTGTGTTTTGGGTTTGAGTTTTCTCTACGTTAGGGTTTTTAAGGGTCTCCCTCTCTCTACATGTTGATGTGGTGTTTGATGTGCGAAAGCTTTATAGGGTTTATTATACTACCTATAGTGACGAGCTACATAGGCGGGTTGTGGAGGAGCTCTCTCGGAGGTTTGGGGTGAGGGTTATTGATCAGGTTAGTCGTGTAGCTGTTGGGTTTAGGTTTTTAGAGGTTTTCCTTGAGGAGCCTGGGAGAGAGGAGGAGATCGGGTCTATAGTGTCCTCGATTATAGGCGATGTTAGGGTTAAGGTGGATTGGATTGATACTGGGAGGTGAGCTTTGTGAAGGTTGTGGATAAGCTATCTGGGGTTGAGTATAACCAGTTTAGGGTTGAGGAGTGGGTTAAAAGCTTCTGGGAGGGGGAGGGTGTTTATAAGCTTGTTAAGGCTAAGTCTGCTAACTCTAGGAGGAAGTTCTACTTCCTAGATGGCCCTCCCTACGCTTCCGCTAAGTCCATACATCCTGGTACAGCGTGGAATAAGGTTGTGAAGGATATAGTGTTGAGATACTATAGGATGGCCGGGTATAATGTTTGGGATAAGGCTGGCTACGATACTCACGGTCTACCTATAGAGGTTAAGATAGAGCAGAGCCTGGGGTTGCAGGTTAAGAAGGATATATACGAGAAGGTTGGCGTGGAGAGGTTCATAGAGTACTGTAAGGCCTTCGTAAACGAGAATATGGAGGCTATGACGAGGCAGTTTAAGGAGATAGGGGTCTTCATGGACTGGGAGAACCCCTATGTGACCTACGCGAACGACTACATCGAGGCGGGATGGTGGCTCATAAAGAGGGCTTATGAGAGGGGGCTCCTGTATAGAGGGTACAAGGTTCTACACTGGTGCCCTAGATGTGAGACTACGCTAGCAGACTACGAGGTCTCAGAGTATAGAGAGCTCGAAGACCCCTCAGTATACGTTAAACTACCGGTGAGAGGTGAGAGTAGAGTATACCTCCTGGTATGGACTACAACACCTTGGACTCTACCTGCTAACACGTTCGTCATGGCGCACCCGGATCTAGACTATGTTAAGGTTAGGGTTGGAGGCGAGGTTTACATACTAGCTGAAGCTAGACTAGAGCATGTCATGAGGGAGGCTGGTGTTAGGGACTACGAGGTTCTAGAGAGGTTTAAGGGTAGGAGCCTGGAGGGCTTAGAGTACGATCACCCGCTAGAGGATCTAGTCGACGCTCAAAGAGAGCTTAGGAAATACCATAAGGTTATCCTAGCCCCCGAGGGTGTCACACCATATGAGGGCACGGGCCTCGTACACTCAGCTCCAGGTCACGGCACGGTAGACTATGAGGTTGCAGTGAGAAACGGTATACCGGTTGTGTCACTCGTAGATGATGTTGGTAGGATGGCGGATGAGGCAGGTAAGTATAGAGGGCTGTACTTTAGGACGGAAGCTAACAAGGCTATATTAGATGATCTTAGAGAGAGGAGGGCATTATTCCACGAGGCAACAGTAGTCCACAGATACCCTGTATGCTGGAGGTGTAAGACGCCGTTAGCGCTTAGAGCTACAAACCAGTGGTTCATAGCTGTTACCAAGTTGAAGGATGAGATACTAAAGGAGGCTGAGCGCGTAGAGTGGAGGCCTACATGGGCTAAGGCTAGGTTCCTCAACATGCTACAGGAGCTTAGAGACTGGGTTGTAAGTAGGCAGAGGTTCTGGGGGATACCGCTACCAATATGGGTTTGCAGGAGCTGTAGCTACACTCACGTCGTCGGCAGCGTGGGGGAGCTTGAGTCAATGGGGGGTTATAGGCCTAAGGATCTCCACAGGCCTTGGATTGACGAGGTTAAGCTTAGGTGCCCTAAGTGCGGTGGTGTCATGGATAGGGTTCCAGACGTTCTTGACGTCTGGTTTGATAGCGGTGTAGCGTTCTACGCTAGCCTAGGCTACCCTATGGAGAAGAGCTTGTACGAGGCTCTCGAACCGGTCGACTTCATAGTTGAGGGTCACGATCAGATTAGAGGTTGGTTCTTCAGCCTCCTAAGGAGTGGTGTAATAGGCTTCGGTAAAACCCCTTATAGGAGGGTGCTAGTCCACGGCTTCATGCTCGACGAGCAGGGTAGGGAGATGCATAAGAGTCTAGGTAACTACGTTGACTTCGAGGAGCTCATATCAAGGGTTCCAAGGGATGTTGTTAGGTTCTGGCTCTCCACTAACACTACATGGGAGGATATTAGGTTCTCCTGGAGGGCTTTAGAGCATATGCAGAGGGATTTCACGGTCATATGGAACACCTATGTTTTCGCATCAACATACATGAGCTTAGACTCCTTCGACCCGGAGGTTGTAACACTTGAAAAGGTAGCGGGAGGCCTCGAGGTTGAGGATAGATGGCTTCTATCGAGGGTTAATAGGCTTGTGAAAGCGTATAGGGAGGCTATGGAGGATCTAAGGATACACGATGCGGCCAGAGCCCTTAGATCGTTCATCTTAGAGGATGTTAGCAGGTTCTACGTAAGGCTTGTAAGGAGGCGTGTGTGGGAGGAGGCTGACACGCTAAGTAAGAGGGCTGCCTACGCAACCTTGTACAACGCTCTAAGAACGTGGCTAACCCTAGCGGCCCCCATAGTGCCTTTCACGGCAGAATACCTATACCAGCACTTCGTAAGGCAAGCTGAGAGTAGCGCCCCCGTAAGCGTCCACCTACTAGACATGCCTGAACCCGATGAAAGCCTCATAGATGAGGAGCTAGAGGAGGATATGGAGGTAGCTAGAGCCTTCATAGAGGCGGTGCTATCAGCTAGGGCTACAGCAGGGCTTAAGCTTAGGAGGCCTGTGAAGAGGGTCGTGGTAGCGGCTACTAGCGAGAGGGTTTTGAAAGCCCTTAGAAGGCTCTCTGATGTCATTGCCGAGATGGTTAACGCTAAAACCGTGGAGCTTGTGGGCGTAGATTTCTTCGAGAAGCTTAGGATCTACAAGGTTGAGCCGAACCTAGGGGAGATTGGTAGGGATTATAGGAGGCTTACACCAGCTATAGTTAAACTTTTAGAGGATAGGGGTATTGAGGTTGCAGAGGAGCTCCTGGCTAGAGGTTACTTTGAGGTTGAGCTTGAAGGCGTTAAGGTTAAGCTGGAGCCCAGGCATGTTGACGTTAAGGTTGAGTACCCCCAGTGGTTATCCGTTAGGAAGCTTGACTACGGCATTGTAGCTGTAGATACACGTATAACAGTTGAGGAGGAAGCGGAGGGCTACGCTAGGGAGGTTGTTAGGAGGGTGCAGCATATGAGGAAGGAGCTTAGGCTTAACATAGAGGATAGAATTGAAATCTGGGTATGGGGTGACGATGACATCGTGAGAGCAACTAAGCTCTTCGAGGACTATGTGAGGAACGAGACTAGGGCTGTTAAAGTGTACTATGAGAAGCCGGGCGAGAAGGTGTACGTAAAGGATTGGGATGTAGAGGATAAAATTGTATCCATTGGAATTAGGAGGGTATGAAGCCTAAGGCTGTTATTAGAGCGAGCGAGGTAAGGCTATACACGTTCTGCCCACGCCTCTACTTCTTTGAAACCCACGTTAAGGCCAGGAGGCCCATAAAGACTTCTATAAGGCTAATCCTCGGCAGGCTACTACACGTAGCTCAAGGCCTGCTGGCCAGGCTTAGAGGGTATAGGGTTGAGGAGCTCCTAGAAGCTGATATAGGGGGTGTTAGGTTTAGAGGGAGGCCCGACTACTACACGGTGAGAGGTTCTACAGCTGTGATAGTAGAGTTTAAGAGCGGGCAAGGCCCTAGGTCTGGGGCTTGGCTTAGCGATGTGATGCAGGTTACAGCATACGCGTTCATGCTAGGTAAGCTTAGATACTCTAACGTAATAGGTATAATCAGGTACAGGGGGTCCGTTCGCTCGTTCAAGGTTACAAGTGAGCATATAGCAACACTACTAAGGCTAGTTGATGAAGCGGTCTTAGTGAAGAACCGCGGCCTAGTACCTTACCCTCTTAGGAGCTATCGTAAATGCCTAGCATGCAGGTATAAGGTTGAATGCTTCACCATGGATAGGGGGCTTAGCGTGGATCTAGAGGAGCCAGGCTCCTGGTTGAGGAGCTTAATGCTACCCCAAGCTAGGGTTACCTAACATTTATGACGGTAGTTTTAGAGCTAGCTATCCCATCCTTAGACCACGTCACCAGTACTAGTAACCTCTGCGTTTTAGCCGGGAGCTTTGAGGCGTCAGCCTCCAGGGTTACATCAACTAGCTCCCCCGGCTCTAGAGACCCTAGCCTCGCCTCCTTCAAGTTTATCATGGAGTGCCTTAAGATCACGTGAACATCCTCCGCAACCTCCCTACCCTCATTAGCCAGGCTTAGCTTAACCCTCAGCTTGCCCCCCTCCACCTCGACCTTCTCGGGGTAGATGTTTAGAGGGGGTATTGGGGCTTTATTCTCTATTAAAGCTACGTTAGTTACCACAGCCTTCCTAGGGTATATGCTTATCTCCGGCTTAGGATAGTCTATAGTAACCCTTACATCCCCCGGTTGCTGTGGCTGGAGCTCCACAACCTTAAACCCCTGACCTGAAACCTCTACGAGATCCTCTCCGGATTCAACGTTTAAGGTAACCCTTGGTGATGGTGTTATGAGTGTTAACGTTAAAACCCTATCACCCCCCACAGCCTCGGCGGGGCTTAGGGTTAATGTGTACGAATCGCCAGGCTCTAGGATTAGAGCTCCCGTCATGTAAGTTGCTGAGTGCTCTAGTCTAGGCTTAGAGTATACTTTAAACAGGGATATGTCTCTCACAACTACAGGATGGGCTGAATCGTACACAGCTTTAAGCGTGTAGCTATCTACAGCTACGGACTCTCCTTTACTCGCTAGTACAGGCCTAACATCGAACACTATCCTGTGGAAGAGCGAATCCTCAAGGTGGACTGTGAACTGGGGCTTCGCCTCCCTCGATATAGTTAAACCCTCTAGCTCAAGCCTCCACCTGAAAGGTACCCTTACCGTCGGAGGCGCTGTTACGCCAACGGATAGTATCCCTACGTCCACCCTACACTCCCTAGGCTTAGCTAAGGGTATCTTGAAGTAGGAGCTCTTAGAAGCAAAGCCACCGCTACCCAGAACGCTTGAAACCCCTAACGCTTTAAACGCGGCAATACCGCTACCACGGCCCTCATAAACCCTAGCTAGGAAACCCTCCAAGCCGTACCCCCTCTAAGCTATTAGCCAAAGAAGACCCTTAAACCTATAGCTCAAGGCCTCACAGCAACCTTAAAGTACCTCGCTTCCAGTGACGCCTCGAAAGCGTTAACAGCATCGTCCAAGCCGTACACCCTGTCAAGTCTAGGCTTAACTAAACCCTTCTCAAGCATGCTTATAGCCTCCTTAAACTCCCTGAATGTGCCGCAACGAGATCCCACGACTTCAACCTCCTTTACAACTGCCCACGTCATGTTAGCTGAAGCCCTAGAGCCGGGTGTTGACTTAAGGTGTATGGCGCCTAAAGGTTTAACCGCCTTCACCGCTAGATCTAGAGCTTCAGGGTTACCTGAAGCTTCGAAAACAACGTCGTACTCGGATTCCCCAACCTCCTCGATGTAGACGATGCTGTCGACAAGGCCCTTAAAATAGCCGGTCTTAAGGCTCCCCCTCCTAGCTATAAGATCCACACGTACACCAGCGTTTTTGAGAACCTGTGTAGCTAGTAGAGCTAGATTACCCGAGCCTAGAACAGCAACCCTATCGCCAGGCTTAACAGGCTTAAGTCTAAGAGCCCTAAGCACGGCCGCGAGAGGCTCGACGAATATGCCAAGCTCAGGTTCTAATCTAAACTCGTGGAGAGCATCCACAGGTGCTATGAAGAATTCAGCCATGCCCCCGTCAAAGTCTATGCCAAGAGTCTTCTTACTAGGGCAATGAGTGTACATACCAGCCCTGCAGTAGCTACAAGACCAGCATGGAAAGTTTATCTCTGAAACAACCCTCCTACCAACAAGGCCCTCGGGGCCTTCAACAACCACACCTACAACCTCATGGCCCGGGACGAGAGGGCTCTTAAAAAGCCTATAAGACCCGGTGTAGAAAGCCTTATCAGTACCGCAAATACCGGCAAGCTCGCTTCTAACTAGAGCCCAACCCTTAGGAGGCTTAGGAGCGGGCACGTCGCCAACCACAACCCTCCTATCGCCGTAAAGTAAGACAGCCTTCAAGAGAAAGCACCTCAGGAGCATAAGTGGCTCCCAACACTTAAAACACTTAAGCCGACAAACCTAGACTCAGACCTCCTCCCCCACCTTAAAAGACAGGTTCCCGCCAAGGCTAAGAGGTTTACGAGCCACGCCCTCCTAAGGTGCACCTGCGGGCCGGGCCTCCGGCCCTATCACCCCTACCCTTTACAGGAGCCGGAGCTCGGGGTTATGTGGTCCACGCATTGGAGGCGTAGGAGATGTATAGTGTGGTTGTTTTATTACTGGTTTTTCAAGGCAGGGTGCCTCTACAGAAATAGGTATACCTTATTAGGGTGGGTCACCCGGTTCTCCTGCGGGTTTCCCTTAGCTTTCATCTTCTTCTTTTAGGTTTAGATATAGTGTTCTCCCCTGGGGTTCTCTTAGTTGTCCGTCTTGGTTGAGAGGGTTAGCGGGGTTGAGCTGGGGAGGGTGCTTAGGATACTTCACGTTTCCGATGTTCACTGTGCTACGGATAAGCTTGTTAGGGTTCTCCGGGGTGAGGAGTACGATCTAGTTATAGCTTCAGGTGACTTTGAATGTGTTGATACTGCTGAAGCTCTAGCTAATGCCGGGTCTGATGTGTTCGCCATAACGGGTAACATGGATAACCCTGCTGTGTATAGAAAGCTTAGTAGTATGGGTGTGCTCCTAGATGGGAGGATCGCTGTTTTCGATGTGCTCTACATAGCAGGTGTTGGGGGCCTCGACTTTAAGGGTAGTGTTGCTAAGCTTAAAAGGGAGCTCGGGGAGATAAAGGCTAGAATCTCTATCCTAGTAACACACCACCCGCCTAAGGGTATCTTAGACGAGCCTAGAGAGGGGCTCCATATAGGTCTTAACGAGGTTTTAAACCTAGTTGAAAGGCTTAAACCAAGATTACACCTCTTCGGCCACGTCCACGAGAGGCCGGGCTACGTAGCGAAAGGGGGGACACTCCACGTAAACGCAGGACCCCTGGTGAATGGTTACTACGCTATAATAGAAACCCGGGATATGACTGTAAGGATCAACCAGATCAAGTGAGGGAGCTGTAGATGAGGATAGTACAGGGTGTAGTGGAAGCTAGGAGTAGATCGAGATTTGACATAGTGGATGTAACGGGGGAGGTAGTAAGGTGGCTTACCCAAGTTAAGGCGAGAAACGGTGTATTAGTGGCTTACACGCCACATACAACAGCAGCCTTAGCTATTAACGAGAATGAAGAGGGGCTGTTAGAGGATATAGTGGAGTTCTTGAAGGAGCTCACGAAGCCTGAGAGGAGGTGGAAGCATAACATCGTTGACGATAACGCGCACGCACACCTAGGTAATGTGGTGGTAGGAGGGGATAAGGTTATCCCTGTATCCAATGGAAACCTAACTCTGGGGACGTGGCAGAAGCTTCTACTAATAGAGATGGATGGGCCTAGAGTTAGACGTATCAACCTAGTCTACGTTGGGGAGTAAGCTCTAAGATTTTAAACCTCTTAGACACATAGGAGTCTAGGAGATGATCGGGTCGCCTAGGAGCAGGGTCTGATCTATGATGAAGTGGCGGCTGTGAGATCTCCGCTGTAAGGGTGCTTGTATTGGTTGAAAAGGTTAAGTTCCCCTACCAGCAGCCTAGGAAGGGTCAGGTTGAGCTGGCTGAATCCATAGCTAAGATTTCTAGGGGTGGCGGGTCTATTGTTGTTAAGGCGCCTACAGGTTATGGTAAGACTATATCCGTTATCTACGGCCTCCTTCTAGGTGGGGTTGAAAGGGTTTTATACCTTGTTAGGACTGTTAACGAGATCGATCCTGTGTTGAAGGAGGTTAAGAGGTTTAAGGAGGACTTTGCTATACTAATCTCCGCTAGGAGGACATGCCCTTTAATGGCTAAACCTGGGGCCCCCCTCCTGCCTCACGAGGATTTCTGGAGGAACTGTGCTATACTTAGGGTTAAAGGTTTATGCGAATACTATAATAGGGTTACCTTTGGTAACCCGCTTAACGCCTTAAGTAAGGCTGTTAGATACGCTAGACGCTACCCCATCCCTAGGGCTTTAAAGATGTTACGTGATATGGCTGAACACCTCAGGGTGTGCCCTTTCTTCACCATGGCTAAGTTGATGGGTGGTGCCAGGTTTACTATAGCAACCTACCCCTACGTTTTCAGAGCTGATATAGCTAAGGAGCTGTTCGGTGAGGATCTCGAGAGGCTTAAGGACTACGTTCTCGTGGTAGATGAAGCTCACAGCCTGCTAAACGCTCAAAGCATTGTAGAGCGTAAGGTTACCCTAGGCGATCTAGCTAAGGCTGCCGCGGAGATTAGAAGGTATAGCCCCCAGGATGTCGGCCTCGCTGTCGCCCTGGAGAAGGTTAGGGAGGATGTAGCTAAGCTTAGGAGGTATAAGTGGAGTGGGTTGAAGGCCCTTGATAAGTCTGCAATCCTAGCTAGGATAGAGCATGTTGATGAGCTGGAGCGTGTAGAGTGGAGGATTAGAGCTAGCCTGCTAGTACACCAAACCCTAACACCCCAGCTCTGGGGCTCAACGGTAACCCTAGCTTTATCGAAGGTTGTTGAGTGGGCTAAGGCTATGCTAGATAAGGAATACCACCTCTTCGCCCAGAAGGAGGGGGAGGAGTTATCCCTTACAGTAACACCGTTAGACCCTATGGTGGTGGTTAAAGGGCCCCTTGAGAAGGCTAAGGCTCTAGTACTTCTAAGCGGTACAATACCTCCAGGTGACTTCCTGAAAGGGTTTCTAGGTGTTGAGAGGAGCTACACATACTTCGATGTAGAAATGCTCTACGGCCCCGTAACGCCTAGGTCTAACATGTACACGGTAGTCGTAGCAGATGTGACCAGCAGGTATAAGGATAGAACAGCGGTTATGTACGATAGGATAGCAAGGTATATTACGAGCGTAGCTGAGAACGTAGAGGGCGTTAAACTAGCGGTCTACCCAAGCTATGAGGTGATGCACAGCATAGTTGAAAGGTTACCCGGGAAGCTAGATGTCATAGTGGAAAACCCGCAAACAAGCCTAAGCGATGTAGAGTTAGCAATAATGGAGGAGGAGCACGTGCTAGTAAACAGCGTAGCAGGAGGGAAGCTTGTAGAAGGGGTAGAGTTCATGGACTATGAGGGGAGCAACATGCTACACCTAGTAATAGTAGTGGGGATCCCATACCCCCAGCCAGACGACTACACGAAGCTCAGGCTAGAAGCTCTATCAAAGAGAATGGAGCCGAAGGAAGCTAACAGGCTAGTATACCAAATATCAGCTATGATAAAGGTGAGGCAAGCTCTAGGTAGAGCTATAAGATCACCTGAGGATAAAGCTGCATTCATACTACTAGATGATAGGTACCTAAGGAAGGACGTGAAAGAACTTCTATCAATAAAATACGATAGAGTCGTAACGGGGATAGAAGATTTCAAGAAAACATTAGAACAAATAAAGAAGCACCTCTCACAAGAACAATCACGGGAAACAGGTGGCATAGAAAATCAGACCACCCGTAGCTAAGGGGGAGTAAAGCCGGAGGTAGATTTAAGTGCTTACGGAAAATCTGGTAGATATCTAGGCTTGTTCGTCTTGTTCGTGAAGGAGCTCCACCTTGATACCAGCATGTTAGCTGAGATTCTTGGCACTTCAAGGTAGAGGGGTTACCTATGGGGTGCGGTGGAATAGGTTGGAGAGGCTTCCGTAGAGCTCCTACTAGAAGTCGTTGTAGAGTACTATGTTAACAGGCATGATTGGGGTTGTTGATGATGGTAACCTCTAGAGCGTTTAGTAGCTTAAGGTTGAGCGGTACTTAGCTCAGGTTGCCGTAAGCGTGTTGTGCCGCGCTTAACGTGCTCCTTAGCTACCTCTAGGTTTGTGAGAATGTTCTCAGTATGTTGGAGGGGTGCCCTACGTATATTGCTGAGAACCACATTCTATGGATTTTAACGGTCTTGATGTACACTAGTATGTCCGGGTTCTTTAGGTTGACCTTCCTATCTATATCCCTGGCTATCAGCCTTATAGCCTCCATCCTGCTCATGAGCCTTCCGTTCTCATCTTCGAGGTAGCCGTCTAGCCTTATGGCGAACGACCCCTCCCCAGCTTTTGCTACCAGCTTTTCAACAGCATCTTTAACCTCTAAGGCTTTCACGCTCCTAACCTCCAGCACGGGTATTACCCTTAGTATTGTTGTTCTAGGTGGTAGGTTAGCCCTTAAGATCTCAATAGCCTTAAGGGGGTCGTCCACCCTTCCTAGAAGTATGTTAGGCCTACTGTAGACTAAAGTGAAACCCGGTATTAGCTGCTTTAGAGTCCAAACAGTCCTCCTCTTAGCCTCAGGGCCTGGTAGGTGCGTTACCACCAAGTTAAAATAATGAGATCTAAACACACGCTCCCCCCAGTGCTAGTACTACAGGAAGGTATTAAAGATGGATAGTTTAAAACTAACTCACACACCGAAACACCCTAGCTGTAACTCTCTTAGCCCCCTATCTCCTTAGGAGGCGGAGTAGCACTAAAACTATAACAAATGATGCTATAAACGCTAAAGCTACTCTCACTATAAGCCCATCAGTGGTCGCCGTATCTCCCTGGGTTGCTCTAGGCGTCTCCACCGCGGTTACCGTGCTAGGTTTCCTGGTTAGGAGCTCCTCAGCACCCTCTCCCCCTATGAATTTAACAGTATACGCTACTGTGGCTTTAACAAGCTCTGGACCCTCATAAGCCCTTGTCTCACCCCCCTTATATGGATCTTGCCACAACCAGGTGGAGTTGTAAAGCCCGGCCTGCATTATCTTATCACCGCAGAAAGGCCATCTGTCGACACCTATGAAGCCTCCTATCATTGTATCACCTGATACTACGATCAGCCTGCTGTCCAGCTTCTCGACAGCCATGACGGGGTAGGAGTCTTTA
>Ga0209393_1000540_pt1 | contig 18218 bp, 17 predicted proteins | sample SSWtaG_2_FD_184117 | JGI IMG/M metagenome (GOLD analysis project Ga0209393, IMG submission 184117) | Hot spring microbial communities from Sandy's Spring West, USA to study Microbial Dark Matter (Phase II) - SSWsed_130316 (SPAdes)... | ecosystem: Environmental > Aquatic > Thermal springs > Hot...
TTTTCAGCACTACTAGGATGTCTACTCTCTTGTTCTCTCTGTACAGTTTCTCCCATACGTCGTTGTATTTCCTAGGTAGGTAGAGCTTGTAGTACCTGTGAGACTCCCTTACGATAGCCCTACCCCTTATCAACAACCTGTCTATTATTGACAGGTATGATGTGGGCATCATATCATCTACAAAAAGACGGGGTAAAACCTTTAAAAATTTAAGGATGCTAGACTCTTAGACTGGACCTAATCGAGTAAAGCACTACCTTCTTCTGCCAGTCTTGGTCTGGTATCATGATCTCTGGGAGGATCGGCCTTAGGTAGAGTATGATAGCAGCTATTATTGTTGCTCCATGGTAGATCTCACGGCTCCCTCCATACATCTCCTCGCACCACTTCTCAGCCGTTACCTTTGCGGCGTAGCTGTAGCCGAGGCTCCAGAACCCCTTCTTCTTGTAGACCCAGATGTCGTATCCAACATCGCCTAACTTGACTAGGCACATCGTCTGAGGGGAGCATTTGAGCAGCCTCACCCTCCTCGAGTTGAGTAAGGTCTCAAAGAGCCGCCTAGTCCTCTCGATCATGGGTATCATAGGTTCCGCGTCTAGCAGCGTGAACGGTAAGATAGGCCTAGAGATATACGACGATAGAGGGGAGGAGCTACTATTACACCAAGACGGCATCAGAGCGGGTGCCCTTGTAGTAGACGTTGAGATTAGGTCAGCGTACTCATTTGAACACGTCTACAAACCCGACGAGGAAACGTACTTCCACAGACCAGCAGGCCTCTATTAGCCTCCCAGTAGAAGCTTGATTGCCCAGGCGGGACTTCTACTTCTCCTTGCTAGGCTGCTGGGGTTTGATGCGTAATAGCATTATTAAAATGTAGGTTAGGGACGTAAATGTAGGAGGGCCTTATACTCGATGGCGTATACTTCGTTGAGCCTATAAATGTCGAGTGATTAAAGTATTTCAAGGCTTCACTAAAATGTAGCTATGATGTATGCGAGCGTGACCTAAAATAGAACACGATAGCTGGCAACGAAAATATCACGAAATTCTGTTCATCGACTATAGTAGCGTTAGCCGGAGTTCGCTCACCGCGTTCAAACCTCGGGTACCCACCTCTAATAGTAATCCCCAACAACGAAGCTCTCCAAGACCTGGAACGCTTAACTGAGTGCCTAAGCTAGTTGGTTAAGGGTTCCTATGAGTTTTCAAGCCCACAGCTATACGCATTAGCTACTCTGAGTGTGCCACATACACTTTCCAGAATTTGTACTAATGTAATGTTTTGTCTTCTGAGACTCATGCCGCAGATCTGTGCCGTCTTTCTGTAAGCGTGATGCATGAAGATACAACGAGTGCGTCGACTAGGACTCTAAATAGCGTCTCAGTACTGTTCCTCAACTGCTCTCACATTTGCTTTCACCATTTCACTAATCTCACTATTTGTCAATAGCTCATTGCCTGCCTCATGCAAAACATAACTCAATACCGTTACAAGGTGCTCATATTTGCACAACTCTTTCTCAATTTCATTCTTTACTATTCTAAGCTCACCTATCTCCTGCACTTCTCTAAATTTCGTAATAACGTAATTACTGTCTTAGTGTAGTACGGTACCTTTCTCCTTCACCTATTTATTAAATCTAGAATTTCATTTTGTGACCGCTTACATAGTATGCTAATCCACGCCTCGTTTCACCGTAGACTCCGGGCACGTGTGTAGCTGTTACCAGAAAACCTCTCAACATAGTATCTGAAACGCTGCCCATTAATTTCTGCCTAAACTGCCGAGAATCTATCTCCTATTCATTTCGGACATTACTGGGCCTCTGTATGTTTCTGGAAGACCTTCATTAAACATTATATGGGGCAAAGCTATTACAACAAAGTTTCTGTGGCGCTCTAATACTCTGATAATTCTTCACGCTTATTGAACCACACATTTGCGTCGGGCACAACGAATACGATATTGTATAATTCATTCTTCTAATGCTTTCCCACGAGCTTCTAGAGCCTTCACGTCTCTATTCATAAGTCGTCCCATACGTAATTTTATTATGCAATTCTTCATTACTTATCAATGAAACTTTAAATTTTGTGCGATGATTACATATTGGTATAGCTAAAGTCAAGAGCGCTTTAGACGTGGAGTAATATGACAAGAATTAGCAAAAGAGGTATCGTATGGTTGTTGGCTTCTTCCTTAAGCGCTATAGTGTTGTGTGCTTTTGCCTCCCAAATGCGCTTACCAAGCTCAATTCTATACTATCACATTCTTACACATCTTAGTCTCTACAACCACTCCATATACGTAAAGCTACTTCTACAAGTAATATTCATCCTGTTGTGTTATCTACCCCTCTTCTATCTGCTACAGAAACTTCTTCATTTAAGACGAGTAATTATACTCATCCCTCAGTTGCTATTAACTATTTTCCATCGATGTCTCCTCCTAGCTTTAACGGTCGTTATCATCATATTTTCATTTGAAGCCTCTCTGTGCGTGACTTTGTTCTCCCCCATCGAGCAGGAGATAAGGTCATTTGTAGATAGCATTTCAATAGCTTGTAAGGATGACGACAAGTGCACGGTAAGGGAAGTAGTCAATTACATTAATGTTAAGCTCAGCTCCTCATGGAATAACCCCATGTCATCACTAGAAATTGATAACATGCTTTCCCAATACGACTACTGGTTTCTGAGCGTATTTGGCTTTAATCGAGCACACGTTATTCTGTGGCAGGGTTGGGGTTCTTGCGGACAGTATGCTACTGCTACTGCATACCTGATGAACAGGCTGGGCTATGTTGTCAGAATGGCTAGGTTTCTTGACATAGACCACGGTTGGGCAGAGGTGTTTATAAACAATACATGGTATATTGTTGACCCTTGGTATATAGGGATTGTCTATAAGCGTCAATACCAGGGTGATGTATACCTGGTACCAGCAAGTATCTTAGCATCGCTAGAAAACTTTAGAGGCTACTATCGAGTGTTATGCGAGTATTTAAACGCTACAGAGATAGACTGTACTAATGAACATGGATATTAGGTGAGAGCACTTTACTAGAGAGCACAAGCCGTGAGAGAACGCGCCTGTATGTGGAAAATACATTTTGAGTGAGGGATTTAGAATAGAGTGTACTGGAATTAAACTTTGTAGAATCACTTGAACCTCTACCTGACGTATCTGCATATTTATCCTTTGAGGCAAAATGCATCCATCTATCAAGCATTATCTGTATCCACTCGAGACTCTATGGCCTATACAAGTACGCTGACAAGCATATCACCGGTTTGCCGGTCAAGAGGTTAGATGACGACGTCGATTTGTACATAGCTTCATCTAGTGGAGAACTAATAAATAGAGCCCTTGACATACTCCAAGCCTGGTAAGTACAAATTTCAAGCTCAGAATTACTGAGAGGAGAACTCCGTAGCCGAAGGTGGGTGACAATACGCTGTACTCTCTAGGTGCTGATTTGGACCTCGATTAGTTTTGTGAGACTCCTTTTGCAATGAATTTAAGGCCTAGGTAGTAGTCTGCAGCCTGCTTAATTAGCTCTACTATTCTGCCAAGTGATATGGCTGTTTTATAGGCTATAACGCGATGGAATTGCTATAGTCCTAGAGTTACTCTACGTGTATCTCTCCGCATCTCCTCTCTTTTTAGCCTCTTCAACAGCGTATCCAGCCTAAAAGCACATATCCTTCCATACCTCTCTAAGTCGAGATATGGGTCTTCATGGAAGTAGCTAAGCAACACAGCTGGGTTTTCCAGTGACACATCCTACTTTAAAGATATTTCCACAATAACGCTGTCTTCAAACTCTATAATGGGTGGGCAAGAAAACCTGGAGAGTAGTTGAATGGAATGTCAATCAGTTTTACATGCACTAGAAACCCCCTACCAAGTACCTGCATTGTGCAGTGAATGTCGTACTTATAGTTCCATACGGTATAGAGCTTTAACTTCACAAATCCTCCCTTCGCTCTACAATAATGTAGACCCCCGGGCACTAATTCTCTAGGGAACAATTTCACTCTTCCTACTTCCCGCAACACCATTAGAACCGATTTAACGCTCTCTTCACAATAACATATTCTGTCGCTAACCTCTTCACGCCGTAGGCGAAAGTCGAGGAATAAACTCTCTTCACCAAGGGCCCACATCTGTAGCCCTCTGCCGACGAGGATATATGGTGTAGACCTTGTTAATGCCATTGTCTTTAACTACCTTGACATCTTGAATCCACCTACATAGAGTACTCCTTATAGTTACCGCCAGCCCCTGAATAAATGCCTTTACTCTGCCTCCCAGCATTATAGGTAGAGCTTGGCGTTAGCGAGCTTGAGGCTGAGACCTGTTCCACAGTTCTTTGCGAAATCCTTGATGAAATCCCTCCGCTTTAGTTTTGACAAACGTTGCCTAATGCTTGACGTAACAAACGCTGAGAGGGTTTTCAACACTTATTTACGGAGGTAATACTATACAGAAAAACTAAGAAATACTTGGTTACTTAGGTTTTTTCCAGTAGTAGTCTAAACATCTCAGCTAAAGTTGCTATACCTAACGCTATCAACAACCCTATAGCTATAGATATGAGTATGGGTGCTACCTGCCCCTCCTTCTTAGTGCGTAGAACCCTTATCACGTTGTTTACAGTCTTAGATATGTTGTCGCGGCTGAAGTATATGGCGATGCTGTCCCTAGGCAATCCGATATGTAGCGCTGAGCCCTCCTCGACTAGGGCTACGACCTGCTTACCGTGCTTAACCGCTTCCTCAAGCTCTCTGTACAGTAGCTGCCTCCTATACCCCGGAGCCCTACCAACAACTACTACCACTAATGAAGCTATGCTCACTATGTCTAGCGTATCCTCCGTAGTGCCTCCAACAACGACACTATAGCCTAAGAGCTTCAGCTGGCCGACGAGCTTCTCCAGGACGCCGAAGTCTACGTCGTAAGCAACGTAGAGAACGTTCTCGCCCAGCCTCTTCCTCAGCCACCGCTTATAGACTGTGTACACAGTGCTCTTGGCGTAGCCCATCCTAACAATCTCAGAAGGCCTATAGCCCATATCAAGGAGGCGCTCTACTGTAGCCGTAACGGACATGGTGCCCCACATAATAGATTATACCGCCGCGCCTAAAAAAGTTCTCTTCCCACATAGAACTATATAGAAACGCTTATAAACTCTGAGTTCTAATAACTCATAGAACCATTGAGGTGAAAGTATGTGAAAGAGGTCGTACTAAAATATAAAGGTAGAAATCCGGCACTCTTCGGGTTTACAGCACTAGGTGCCGGTCTAGGAGCAGTGGTAGGGTATTCAAGAGGGTAGCTACCCGGAGCATTTTTAGGAATGCTACTTGGCGGAACTTTGGGTCTGATAGCAGGGTACCTCTTCGAGGTGCTTACGGAGGAATTGCTAGAAACGCATAGTGCCATACAGTACTGCAGTTGAATTTAGGTAACAATAGCAACGCAGTAACGCATGGGGGTCTAGCTTGAGTTACGAGGAAGTTTACAGGAGAATGCTTGTAGCTTTAGCTAGGAGGGCCGGAACACTTATACGGAGAGAAGAGCTTGTAAGACAAGCGCTAGCTGCAAGAGTAAATAGACCTCTAGCTGAAGCCTTGCTAAAAGAGATTGATGAGCTCCTTAAGCTTGTACCTGACTTCGAACAGGCTATTAAGGATGCTGTAGAGAGGGCGTTGAAGGAGGGGAAACCCGTACTTGAAACAATCTTAGAAGACGTCGTCAAGGGCTTCACAAAAGCTCTACCTCTGGCGTTCATAGGTACCTTAGATAGAATGAAAAAGGCTATAATCAACGCTAATGAAATTGTCAACGCTGCCAATAAAATTATAGAGGATCTTTCAGAAGAAGGCTTTCATTTACCTAGGATAGAATCTATTGCAGTTAAGGACGATATCATAAGCTTAACACAAGCCCTCAAAACTGCTAAACAGGTATTGCAAACGATTGTTGAATTCTTTAAAGAACTAGAGAAATACGGTGAAGAAGTTTAAGCATAGGCCAAACATATTAATAACCACTGTAATTGTCTAAAGAGTTATTGAGGGCACTGGTAGAGGAGGGTCTAGAAAACTCGATTAAGTGTTTAAGTGTTAATATATATGGAACACCCGTTATTAGTTCTAGTACTACGGGTCAGTTGTAGAATCGTAACTGCGGTAGGGATACTTCGGTAAAATTACGTTAAATTACGTTACTTATGCAAGTACAAAAACCATCCCAACTACCTACACTTAGGGGGTACCCTCCTAGGCTTCTCCTCTTTCTTCTCCTCTTTAGCTTTCTTCTTTGGCTCTTGATTCATGCGCCAAACACCTCCAGGTGCCATAGATAGCGCTTAGGAGTAAAAAGCGTTCGAGTCCTTGAGCTCATTTTGTATAGGTGTGTATAGATGAAAACATTTATTATTTGCTAGAGCACATTCTAAAAGCGGGCTTAGAGGGCTACATTTATGCCTGTTCTTGCGCGCACAAGGGTAGACAAGAACAATAGAACCACTGTACCCCGAGAGGTCCGTAAGCTCCTCGAGATAAACAATGGCGACTCAATTGAGTGGATCTACGAGAATGGGCGTATATACGTGAGGAAAGCTGGCAGGTGACTATATGGCTAAGTTACTAATTCTCGGACCATCCTACAGGAGAAACACATCACCTGAACCACTATCAGCTATAGAGCGCTACAACGGCCTCTTCTACAGAATTATTGAGAACAATATGGATAAGGTGAGAGAGAAGAGAGTAGATATAATTACAGTTACAGAAGACCTAGAGGTAGTAACACCAGAAACAAAACTACCATATAAACCGCCAACAGGAAGCGGATGGAGAATTCTAACGCCTGCAACCAGGGACCCAGAGAAAATTGGGAAGCTACGGAGCCAGATACTTAAGATTGTGAAGAACAAGGAGTACGACGAAGTATTCATAGCATTAAACAAGCACTACCAACAACTACTACCAGACTTAACACCACACACTAAGAAGGTAATAGCAGGCTTCAAGGGGCTAGGAGCAAAAGCAAAAGCATTAAAAGAATGGCTATCTGGGTGAAAATATGGTTCTTGATAATAAGAAGCTTATAGAGGAGGCTTTACCGCTCTCAAAGCTCAACACTTTAAGTGCTAAAGAAGCGAGCTTTATTAGAATACCAAAGATACATAATATCCACACATGGTTTGCACGAAGACCTGCCGGAACTTCAAGAGTATTAACCTTAACAGCGACATTGCCCTCCAGCATAGATGTGAACCTCATAGAGCGATTCACGGGTATTTATGATGTATACACAAAAGGAAACGTAATTTACATGATTAAACCCCGAAGGGAATTTGTTGCAGAGCTGGTCAGAAAGTACCTTGGTAGAAACATGCGTGACATCGTCGTTGTCGATCCTATGGCTGGTGGTGGCAGTATTCCTCTTGAGTCGCTGAGGCTTGGGTTTAGGACTATAGCTATCGAGTACAACCCTGTTGCTTACCTAATCCTGAAGGCTACGGTGGAGTTCCCAGCTAAGTACGCTGATGCAGGCTTGTTTGAAGAGACTCTTAAGGCTGCTAAGGAATTCATTGCGAGAGCTAGAGAGGAGCTTGGTAAGTACTATGGAGAGGATGCTGAGAACTACATTTTCGCTCGCGGTGTAAGGTGCCCGTTCTGCAGAGAGCTCATACCTGTTCAAGGCGTTGCTCCGCGGATAACTAGCGCTTCGAGATTCAAGAGGAGATACCTTAAGATAGAATTTGACAAGGAGAGGAAGACGTTCACAGCCGAGACTACTGATGAAAGCGTGAGCAAACCAATTGAGAAGAGGGGCAACAATATTAAGTGCCCTTACTGCAATAAGTGGTTCCAGCTTAGAGGGCGAGCCAAGACTGGGCAGACGGCCTTCGATAAGTGGTTTCACGAGCACGCCAAGCTGATGAAGAGTGTTGTTGAGGAGCTAGAGCAGGTTACCCCGGAGATGGAAGAGAAGCTACTAGAGCTACACATACCCCTAGTAAAGCAAGTCGGTGATACCTTCGTAGCCATATGGGGTGACGAGGAGGAGAGAAAGAGGTTTATACAAGCACTCAGAGACCTGAGCAACGAAATCCTAGAGCTACAGGAGTACATACCTATAGACGAGATACCAATGGAGAACAGGTGGGCTAGCACAGGCAGGAACAAGGGGCTTACCCACTGGTACATGCTCTTCAACCCAAGGCAGCTACTAGCCATAGCTAAACTATCGAGGATAGTAGCTGAAACAGCTGAGAAGCTAGCCTCCAGCAACGGTGAGTTTGGAGCAGCGGTAGCATTCTACCTAGCCTTCTCTATAGACAAGCTGGCAGACTACAACACTATAGCTACATTGTGGCACGGTGGTAGAGCTGTCATATCACCAACAATAAGAGGTGAGAGCACCATAGACTTTAGGCAAGAGTACTGTGAAATTAGACGTATTGATTGGGCACTTGAGTGGGCTCTCGAACCCCACATTGCAGAGTCTAGTGAGTTCACGGAAACTGTTGGTGGCATTCTTCCTGTGCTGAAGTTCTTAACTGATGAGTTTCGCGGTGCTGGTCTCGGTGATAGAGTGGAGGTTTACCTTGGCGATGCAACTAGGCTCTCTGAGATTCTAGGTGTTGGCACAGTCGATGTGATCAATGTTGACCCTCCATACTTTGAGCAAGTTATTTACAGTGATAGAAGCGAGTTCTTCTGGGTAATCCTGCGCAGGACCCTAAAGCCAGTATTAGAGCTGCTCTTCAAGCCAGGGCTAAGGCTGTCCGGGTGGAGCTGGACAAGCCCAACGGTTCCCCGCGAGCACGAGGTGGTTACTTACGATAAGGAGGATTCTAGCGGCAGGTTTAGGAGGTTCTTCAAGGAGTTTGCCAAGGAGACCTACAAGGCACTTAAGGACGATGGAGTTCTCGTGCTGTGGTTCACCCACCCGACTGACATAGCATGGAGGACTATTGGTGAGACGCTTTACGAGGCCGGCTACGTGGTTACTAAGGTGTGGCCTCTGAGAACGGAGATGAAGACTAGATACAAGAGGCAGGTCAACGTCATCGCGCAGGAGACTAGCCTCATACTCGTTGCTAGGAAGTACCAGAGGAGGTGGTTAGCTGAAGTAGGGGGGAAAATCGAGAGAACTTTACTTAGTCACCCCGAGTTCGTGGAGGCGGCTAAGAGAGTTGTTGAGGAGGCTAGGAGGGTCGCGAAGGAGGCTGGCGCTAGCCCAGCTGACATGATGGCGCTAATGCTTGGGAGCGCCCTCTCTGTGGCTACGAGGTTCGAGATCCCCGGCTTAAGGAGCTTCGACCCTCTGTTTAATGCCGCGGCAACTCTCGTTACGGAGCTCTTCGTCGCACCAGTAATAGAGAAAACGCTCGTCGAGGCGGGTCCCGTGAAGATATCCGAGAGAGACCCGACTAAGGTGCTAGAGTACGTGAGGAGGGCTATGCTTCGGGACAGTGCTACGAGGTCCTACGTAACGCTATGGTTCCTATCCAGAGTAGATCTCGAGACCGGTAAGTATAGGCAGGAACCGCTCCCATTAAGCTACGACTTCGTTCAAACGGTTACGAAGATCCTTGGCTACGATGTTAAGGGCCTCGAGGAGGTAGGCTTGGTTGGTAGCTCCATTACTGAGGAGAGCAGCGAGGAGGGAGGCGAGGGCGCTGAGGGCGAAGGTAATGAGGAGGGTAGAAAGACCAGGGTATACTATTCACTTATGTTCGAGGCCCTAAGCGCCTCAGGAGCGAAGGCACCGTGGTCTGAACTTAGGGCAGTACTACCGTGTAGAGCCATATACGTCGCCTACCTAGCTCTAACCGAGAGCGGTACCCCGCAGGTGAGAGCTGAGGCGATAAGGAGGAGGTTACCTATGTGGAGCGCTGAGGACCTAGCTGAGGCTTCTTCTCTAGCGACCGTTCTCCTTGAGACAGCTAGGGACGTTGACCTGGGGCTAGAGCAGGGGCAGGTAGGGGGGCTAGCTAGGTTCATGCGGGAGGGATCCCAAGGTGCAAGTACTGCTACATCCAAGGAGCTTGCTATTAGAACCTTATTAAACCTGATCCCCAAGTAGACTGGGGCCCTAGGGCTTGAGACCGGTTGGGTCGATCTTTACGCTTAAAACCAGCATCGAAGACCTTGAACGGGAGCTCGTACCTAGCTTCGACCTGGTTCTCGACTCCTGGGTTAGCGATGTTAGGAGGACCTCGTTCGCGGACCCTGAGTACGTCGCCGAGGTAACCTACGTAACAGCCCCCCTCAAAGCGTTCATAGAGAGGGTTGTTGAGAGACTAGATACTCTAGGTCTGGTGGGAGGTCCTCTTGAAAGAAGCTTTGGTTTCGGTAAAACCCACGCACTCATAGTTCTCTGGCACCTATTCACATCGAATATGCATAGACGCCTCGGTATCAGGATCCCGGAAAGAGTGCTTAGGGAAACTCTCGTTTTAGCGTTTGACTACTCCTCGACGAGGGTTAAGCCCTTCGTAAGGGTCGTTGAGGAGCTAATGAAGTACGCGGACCTGCAGCATCCCATAGCTCAAATGAAGGATCCTATGCTCATACGAGCAATAAATGAGGTGCTCAGAAGGTACGGAGAGCAGAGGCTCTACACCCTCTCAGGTAGGGAGGTCGCCGAGTTGATTGCGGAAATACTGGAGAAGTACAGGGAACTAGGGGGAACTTCAAGACTACTGCTCCTCGTAGACGAGCTTGGGTACGGGTTGGCAAGTAGAGCAAGGGAGTTCGTTGAAAGGGCCTCAAAGGGGGACGCTGAGGCCGATAAGGTATACATCGAGGCTAATGAGGTGATCAACTTCCTCAGCTACCTCTACGCCAACCTGCACAACAGGTACGTGTGTGCTGTCATAGTATGGGCTATGGCGGAGCAGGACCGTAAAGAGATAGTTACCCTAGGTTTAAAGCATCAGGATGAGCCACGCATCTACAACAAGGTTAACGGGTTGATCCGAGACCTAGACCTAATAGCCGAGCGCTACAGCAGAGGTCTAGCTGGGACGTCTCTAGTCGAGCTAGCATACAGCTCTGAACACGCTCTCGAGATAGCCCGCTACAGGGTGCTGAAGCTACTAAAGGGGGTTAACCTAGATGAAGTTCGCGAGGAGTACGTGACCTGGTTATCCGCTATAGCTAAGCAACTCAACCTAGAGGACCTGGTACTCCGGTATAGGGGTGAGCTAAAGAGCTACTACCCGTTTTCCATAGGCCTCATACATCTCCTAAAGAAGCTGATTAACCCGAGAGATGTTCCAGGTACGGAGTTCGTAAGAACCGTCATCCTAATCGCTGCCAAGGCTGCGAATAACGCCCTACGTAGATACCCTGACTCGTACTGCATAGGAGTCGAGCACTTGACCGTGGGCGACACCGCCTTGACGAGCCTTCTAGGTGCCTACAGGGAGGATTGGGACCAGACAGTAAGGGACATAGAGGACGCTATAAAGAAGATCGAGCAAGAGAGTATAAGACTTGTTGCTGAGTTCATAGCCAAGTACCTCTTAGCGAAAGGTGTTACAGCCAGCCCGACTGTACTGCTTCTGGAGAGCACTGATAGGAGGGATATAGAACGTTATGGCACGTCACTTGAGGAGTTACAGGTAGAGTTGTTACAAATCTACAGGGAGGACATTGCCATCAAGTACATAGAATTATTAAGCGAAGCCCTCGAAAAGCTGAGGGCTGGGAGCGCTAGGATAGATGAAAGGGAGGTGGATGGTAGAAGGCTATACATACCGACGATCCTTAAAACTCTATACGATAGACTCTCAGCGTTCATATCGGAAGAGAAGAAGAAGGTAGAGAACCCCGTCCACATACCATTGTACATTAGAGAGTCAAGAACTATCCCATCCCTCTTCAGCAACTTGGCAGTGGAGGTAAAAGGGTGTGAGAAAGGTATCGACATAGTCTTCGCAAGCTACAACGAAGTCCGAGAGCTAGACTCCATGGTTTCCAAGATCCGTGAATCCCAGAATAGAGGAAGCTTGGCACTACTAGTAGTGCACCCGTGGGACGCTGAGCTGTTTAATGAGATGTACCTTAGGCAAAGAAGCTATAATGAAGTAGTGAACGAGGTTACTGGCATATTACAAAGGGGCGTAAGCAACGGTAGTATTAGGAGACCCCTACACGTGGCCGTTCTACTACCGAACCTCTCCTCCTACGTTTTGAAGGAAGTTATCAACGAGCTTACGGAGTACGAAGGTACGAAGAGGTTCTGCGACTACTTGTTAAAAGAAGAGAAGGTTCTCGAAGAAAGGGTGGAGGAGTTTGAAAGTATCGTCACTAAGAGAGGTTACCTTACATTACAAGACGTTACAATCAGGCAGAAACATCTCCAGGAGCTTCGGAGGAAGCTTATGCGTGATATCGAAGAAGCTAGGAGTATCGCCCTTAAGCAAATAATCCGCTTATCTAGGGAGTTAGTTAAGGACATCCTAGGGCTCTATAGCAAGGTGATATACTTCAGTTCGGATAAGCATAGCTTCACGGCGATAGATATCAGTGGGTACGATATCGGTAGTGCTGATACGCAAATCTATGCTCAGGCAGAGCTCTCGCAGTACGCATCGATGGTAAATAAGTACTTCAAGGACATCATAAACATTCTGGCTTTTAGTACCGATGTGATGAGGATCGTAAACTCTATACTGGACTTCTATAAGAGAGCTTTTGAGAGTGGGCAGCTCAAGGAGATAGAAAGTCTCGAGCTCAGCATTGACGACGTCGTTGAGAATGTTATTCAGGGGACCTATGGAGTTAAGCCACTATGTCAGAACGTAGCTAACCTAGCCGTAGGGCTGCTGAATAACCAAACGATAGACCTTGTAGACAAGGTTGTGAGGTTTACCGTAGATAGAAGGGGCGGAAAGGTAATACTTGAAGTTAAGAGGAAGGTCGTCGAACCTGCAGTCATCGTTGCAGCTAAGGAGGAGGTCGGGCTTGGATTAGAGGAGCGCGTGCAACCCCCAGCAGAGGTGTACGTAGAGGACATAACGCTGGAAGTATTGCCTGAGGTCAAGCCTGAAGTCCAGCTGGACCCGCTGGAGGACTTGCGGAAGAGGTTAGTAGCACTATTTGACGTTGTTAGTGGCGAGAACTCTAGTATAGACTCGCTGGAGGTAAAGTTCAACTCAAATAACCTAGCCTTAACAGCGCTATTAAGAAAGCCCAAGCCTGAGACGCTTAATGACTCCCTTGTGAGAGGAGTCGTAAACCTCCTTATAAGGATAGCTTTGCGACTAAGAAGTCCGGTCTCCATAAGCATACACCTGGTAAGCCCCGTAAGGGAGAATAAGATAAAGGAAGTGCTAGCTGGATACTACAAGCCGAAGCGAAGCTCCTTCGATAAATACCTCGAATAAAGCTCCATAAGTACGCACGGTAGGGAGAGTGCCCGCACCTCTTGACGAGAAGGTGCTTAGGGTTTTTGGCGAAGCGGCTGTCGATAAGAGGCTAGCCAGATACGAGGTCGTTTCCAGGCTTCCACGTTTCATAGCTGAGTACCTCATATCCAAGTACTACCACTTAGACCCCACAAACTGGGCTGAGAAGGTAGCGCGGGTCGTTGAAGAGTACTACCCCGACCCTAAGGATAGAGAGAGGGTTTTGAGTAAAGCTATCCGTGTAGGTGAGATAAAGCTTATAGACGAGTTTGAGGTCTACGTAGACCTTAAGCTGGGGGTATACTTCCTTAGAATACCCAATCTGCAGATAAACGACGCCCTCATTGAGAGAGGCCTTGTTAGCAAGTACGAGAGGTTGTTCACTGGGGTATGGGGTATAGGGGTACTCGACTACAGACCAGAGCTCGTGGATGTGGCTAAGATTAATAAGTGGGGCAGGGTCCCCACCCCTCTGGAGCTAGTAGAGTTCGAGCCCTTCCAGGTGTACAACGTTAGCGTTGAGGAGTTTACTGACCGTAGGCACTTCTTCACGACCGGTGAGTGGGTCGACCTCCTAGTTAAAAGCATAGGCCTCAACCCAGCGATGTATAGCCCTAGGCAGAAGCTCTTACTCCTTACCCGTCTCGTACCACTTATCGAGAGTAACGTTAACCTCCTTGAGTTAGGCCCTAGAGCTACCGGGAAGACGTACCTCTACAGGAACGTATCCTACTATACGAGAATATACGCTGGAGGTACGATCAGCGCTGCAAGGCTTTTCTACGACGCTAGGCTGAGGATCCTCGGTGATATAGGTACTAGGGATGCCGTGATATTCGATGAGATATCTAGAGTGAGGCTCTCAAACCCCGACGAAATTGTTGCGAAGCTGAAGGACTACATGGTTGATGGGCATTTCGAGCGCGCACAGCTGAAGAGAGCTCATAGTACGTGCTCCCTAGTTTTCTCAGGTAACGTTGAGTTGATCGACTACGGGGTTCCTGGAGATATCGTAGGCTACTTACCGCAGTTTATGAGGGATACAGCATTTCTAGATAGGATACACGGGTTATTACCGGGTTGGGAGCTACCTAAGATTCTGCAAAGCGATGTTCACTTAGCCTACGGCTACGGCCTTTCGGTAGACTACCTATCTGAGGTACTCCATAGGATGAGAATAGTGAGCTTCGAGACCTTAGTTGATCAGCACTTCGAGTTAAGTGGGGGTTACACTATAAGGGACGAAAAAGCCGTTAAGAAGGTACTATCAGGTTTACTGAAACTACTGCTCCCGCATAGAGAATTCGATAGGACGGAGCTGGACTCGGTGGCCAGGATAGCTGTGGAGCTAAGACAACGGGTTGCAGATACCCTTTCGAGGCTATCACCTGCGGAGTTCCCCAGGAGGAGGCTTGATATCAAGGTGCGCGGCTGATGCACCGGCTCCTAGAGATGCTAAGGGACGCCGCCGTAGAGCTACTTGATTACTCCTTAGTTAACGTGTATAAGTCCCTAGTCTACGCCTTCGCGTACTCCTCACTAATGAGGAGAGGCTTAAGCGTTGAAGCACTTAGACCTCTGGAGCGAAGGATGCCTAGCCCAATATGTATCGTTGCTAGGAGTGAATTCGCTCCGATCATTCACGAAATACTCAACGAGGTGGATGAACTCTTGAGCAAGACTAAGCCAGTAGTGGTTACTGAGGCCCACCTCGGGGAGACGGTCAAAGCCATTAGGAGTAGAGTGGGAAGGGTTGACGCAATTCTAACCTACGACTGCATGTCGGTTATAGAGCAGGTAGCGCTATCAGCATACCTCGTGAAGCAGGGTGCGAGGGCAGTGTTCCTAGACGTAGTCTTCATAAACCCCTTGGGAAGGACTAGTTTCGTTACGAAGCAGCTCGACGCAGTCACTCATGAGAAGACCCTGCGGGGGGTTACGGAGTACATAGCTGAAAGTCTTAGAGCATATATCTCTAGAAAGAGTACTCACGTAGATAAGGTAGTTCACGAAGTTGGTCAGATAGGCTTGGAGGAGTTCGTAGATAGGGTGTCCATCGAGAGCTTAGCTCAAGAAGTTTCAAGGGAGGCGCTAAGGCACCCCTCAGGTAAGGTCCTACTAGTATCTGACCACGGTTACGATATAGTGCTCTCCCGAAGGGATAACTTCATATACGTTGTCCACGGATACGCTAGTAGCAAGCGAGGTCCGGAGGACGTAGAGCTAGCACCTTTTAGTAAGCTAGTATTCTTTGTAGTAACTATAAGGTGAGGCGGTAGGATGCCCATTTACACGTACTACATAACGCTGAGGAGGCGTGGAAACTTCCCCGAGCTACGCTACTACATTGGGGGTGAGAGCGAGCTCACGGCGGTCCTAAAGCTTAGTGGCAAATACTCTGAGCAGGTCTTTAGCAGCGTTGTGGGTACCCTAGCAAGGTGCGGTGGCTGCGTTCCGGTTAAGGTATCCGGTGAGGAGCTTACCTACGGTATCAGGGAGGACCTAGGCCCCATCGTGGGGGCCTACCTGATACTGGTCCGCAGGTCTCGCGACGTGGAGAGATGGGGTAAGTTCCTCGCAGAGCTGGTGGAAGGAGAACATGTAGGCGTAGCGAAGGCGTTTACAGTGTTTCTCGAGGTAGCGATAGAGATGTCGCGGGCGGTCAGGCTGTATTCGCCTAGAAGGCGGGAGAGGTACGCTCTCGCGCCCCACGTACTTGACGCGCTCTCGTCGGCTTTGAAGCAATTTGTGAATAAGTTGACTAAGTATCACCGCGTATCTCGGTAGTCTTCAGTACTCCACTTCTTTATATGCTAACACTCTTATTTTCCGATAAGTGACCCCACGAAAATTAAAGTGGAGCGAGAAGTTATAATAGAACCGCAGAGTTGTGAGTTTCCGATTGTTTTAGCTAACACCGAAGTGAGTGGTTCTGCCAGAGCTTAGCAAAATAGGTGAAGAGGACATCCCGTTGCTTGGCCCCCGTGAGAGCGTATCCGAATTCCTCCTTAGTGTAAACAAGCTCTAGAGCTTAGTCATGGGGGTAGTTTATGTGCTACAAGCCCGAACTATTCAACAGGATCAGCGAAGCGGTCTATTTTCCACAGCCACTTGAAAAGGCAAGGACCCGTACTATTGGCTGCCGGAACCCCATAATACCTGTTTTATTACAGTACGATGCTCTATAAGTGCCCGCTTCGTGCCCCAATAGAGAAGTTCTTGCTAAGTGTCCGTAGCAGATCAAATTGTAGGCTCTACACCTTGAAGTAAATCCATTTTAGCTATGATGCCTCCGACCAAATCCCCAATACCGCCTCAATACTATAAGCACGCACTTCAGCTCTTTCCATAGTCTTCACCTTAGCGGGTTCCGTTTAGGAGTAAAAGAACGGGTCCGAGACGATTTGGTATTTGCTTAGCTCTCCTTATGTAGTATCTTTAGTTTTTTATGAGGTCCAGAGAGTACATGTAAAGAGCTTCCGCGTCTTGCTGTGTGAGGAACTTCTCGGGGTGCGCTATATGATCCCGTATTTTCTTTAAGTAGAAAATTTAGTATCTCAGGTCTTTCCCTACCCTTGTAATATTCCTCCAGCTCATTTAATATCATCCCCCAAGTCTTTCTCTTTACATCTTTTCCCGTCTCCTTTCTATATAGCTACCTTAATGCTCTTTCACAAAGCCTTACAAAGTGGAAGCCAGCGGTAGGTAGACCGAAGATTAGCGCTTTACACCCCTCTTTAAATTCTGTTAACCGGTCACTATCTTCTTTAACCACCCCCTAATCTCAGGGTCTTCAGGTAGCTGGACTATGGCCCTCTCGATCGCCTCAGCACCAAGCACGTGCAACTTCGGTTTAACTAAGAGGAACTCACTTACCCTAGCCCTAAAACTTCTCTCAAATGAGTGCTCGTCTCATACAATATCCTACAGCTTTGAAAGTCTAGGAGTTGCGATGAAATATAGTTCCTCCAACTTTCGATCTCTTCACCTATATCCTCGAAACCTTCAACAGACTTAAGCTCGCTTAACACCTCTAAATTGTCTTTAACATTAGGTGGGAGGTATAGGGGGGATCTGAGGAATTCATATAACTTTCCTACCAAGGTATCGAAAGCGGCACCATAGTACCAAATTCCGTAGGGAAGCAAGTGCAGTTTTATCTCAGCTTGAGTTCTGCTCACAGACTGACCTAAGTTGATGTTTCGAAAAATGGGCGTTTCCTACCGTGCCCAGGCTACGCGGGTCCTCGGCTTTCATAACCCCATAGAAAGCGGTTTCTACGGAGCGGCCTTGCGTGCTCTAGCGTACGTTAGGGTGTCCAGGGAGGGAGAGAGCCCTGAGAACCAGGTGCTGACGATCAGGGAGTGGGCTGCTAGGAGCGGTGTGGAGGTGGTGTCCTACTACATAGATATAGAGGTATCGGGTGCTACCAGCCCTAGGGATAGGCCTCAGTACAGGGCCATGCTAGAGGCCGCTAAAGCCCTGGGCATCAGGCTGCTGCTCTTCTACGACCTGTCCAGGCTCAGCAGGAGCCTGGAGGAGGGCCTCCAGGAGCTTAAGCGCTTAACCGAGGAGGAGCTCGACTTCAGGTTCACGGCCCAGGAGTTCCTCGACTACATCCAGGACCCGGTGCTTAGGAAGAAGGTGATAGCCGACTTCCTCTGGTTCGCGGAGCTCTACAGGGAGGACGTTAGGAGGAGGACGGTGGAGGGGCTTAAGAGGGCTAGAGCCGAGGGGAAGAAACTCGGAAAACCCCCGTACCCGTTCCCCGTA
>Ga0209393_1000544_pt1 | contig 18150 bp, 13 predicted proteins | sample SSWtaG_2_FD_184117 | JGI IMG/M metagenome (GOLD analysis project Ga0209393, IMG submission 184117) | Hot spring microbial communities from Sandy's Spring West, USA to study Microbial Dark Matter (Phase II) - SSWsed_130316 (SPAdes)... | ecosystem: Environmental > Aquatic > Thermal springs > Hot...
CAGCCCTTGACATCTACCGCAAGGAAGGGCACTTGGTAATCCGAGCCGACATACCAGGCGTCTCACCCGAAACTTTGGAAGTCACCGTCAACGATGAAGGCGTCCTGACCATCAAGGGCGAAAGGAAGTGGGAGGAGGGCGAAGTTGAGGCGCTTTGCTGCGAGCGGTTCTACGGCGAATTTGAGCGCTCAATTCAGTTGCCCGACAGTGTTGACACTGAACACATTGAAGCGAGTTACAAGGACGGCGTCCTTGAACTTCGCATCCCATACCGCGAAGCCCCCAAGCCATTCCATCGTCGCATTGATGTAAAGGTCGGTTAAATGCCCCGCACCCAGAGGGCGGGCGATGTCATCTCATCACAAGCGTCGCCCGCCCTCACTTAATTGCAACCACGAACCCTCAACTCACTTGACTTTACCTGGAGGTGGGAAATCTTTGCTGGCATCGTCAAGGACTAAAACCCAATCGGTTTCACCTGTCCCTGATGGCGTAAATGTCCGCTCTCCATTCCGCCTGAACTCGCCGATCAACTCCGCCTTTCCCGTCCTCGGGTCATACCACCATGCCCTAACTTCACGACCAGAAAGTTTGTCAAGGCGAATTGTGATGGGTCTGGGGACAGGGATGTAGACGAAAGCGTAACTTCCGTCAACAGCCCTTGCCGCTCGGACATGTTCAGCACCCTTGCCCGGGTCAGAAGCAAGCAAAGTTTGGTCTGGAACTCTAAGCAGCATTGGACGAGAGAGCATTAGCGCTTTGACATGGCGCATTTGAGTTGACCCGGGTAACTGAAGTGACTCTTTCCATGACCTTCTGGCATGCAGCACAGGGTTGTGTTTGCCCGGCACATACATCTGCCAAATGTTGTTGCATCCGTAAGTGTGTCCGTGAGCGCCTGCAAGCAATGCCCAATAAGCAGCCTGACGGACATCATAATCGTTGAACCAGCCTTTCTGTGGGTCAAATCCTACGGGTATGTCTTCGTAGCGTGGTTCTCCGTCCATGCAGGGTTTAGTGGGCTTGAGGTTATAATCTCGCTCAATCATCTCATAGTTGGGAAAGTAACGAGCACCATGACCTGACTGGCACATGTTGAAGTCAAGCCAAGGTTCTTTGTGCAGCCACTGAGAAGATGACTGACCTCCCATGGGATGGTAAGTGATGAGATGCTCTCCACCGTCGCCCCTGCGCAAACCTTTCGCCATCGCCCTCCAAATTTGCAAATGTCGCTCACTTTCAATCGGTCTGTCTCCACCCAAAATCCAGATGATTGGCTTGCCACGATACCTTCGCCCCAAAAACTCACCGTAAACCCTTGCATTTTCGGGCGTGAAAATTTCAGGTCCAACTCCCCACTTCTTGTTCACCTTGTCTCCCCATGTCGGAAGCATCCCGATGTAAAGTCCCAGCTCCTCCGCTTTGTTTACAACCCAGTCAACCAAATCAAAGTAAGCCTCATTGGGTTGAGTTGGGTCGTTGTTGTGAAGAGGTCTGTGACCTTCAGCGTTGGGAGTGTTCAAGCCGTCAAGTTCTGCAAGGACAACTGCTTGGATGACGGTGAAGCCTTTTGTTGCACGGTCTCTCAAGTAGAATTCTGCTTCCTCACGAGTCAAACGGTGGAAAAGTTCCCATGCAGTGTCGCCGAGATAAAAGAATGGTTCACCCGTCTCAGTGACGAGGAAACGGCGGCTGTTCGGGTGTTTTGTGTCGTCAAAAACTTTCAACCTTGGCAGCCTTCGGCTTTCCATTTTAGTTCCCCTCCTTTGCAGTGAATTTGCAAAGCAGCACAAAACCAACGAGCCGAAACCTAACCCCAGCAACTTCATCCCAAATTCACGCCTTCGCACCTTGTTTCACCTCCGTTGATGCAACTTCTTGCCTCTTTCAGATTTGTATGCCTTTGGGAGGCAATGTGAAAGGTTATTGCAGTGGTCAAACACCTATGCAACACGCCATAGGTATCTTGGATCGGGCGAAACGAATTGTGACAAAGTGCGAAAGTGAAAGGTAACACTGTCACCACTTGCGCCAAGTCCTCATGACCACTTTTCCACTCACACTTGTTTGCGTTTTAATCGCTCCAGTTCCAAGGTTTACTCCTCTGGTCGCCAGTAATAGATGATGCTTTCCCCATGTCAATCTTCTTCGTGTTCTAAAATTACCCATGTCACTGGCTTCAGCCAGTAGTTGATGACGAACTTATAAAGCGCCAAATTCATTCGGCGTTTGTTTGTAAGGGTGAACCTTCAAAATTTTTGCCGACTAAAGTCGGTGCTCAGTTTTTCGTCATCAACTACGGGCTAAAGCCCGTAGCATGGGAGGGAAATTTTTGACTTTTAGAACACTCTCTTCTTTTTCAATGACAATGAGACAAAAATCAGTGAGGCTTCATTTCTCTGCTCCGTTTACTCCCCTGCTCACAAGGATGATTTAACGCCAACATAACAATCATGCTGCAGACTCAATCGTCCGTGAGTTTTAGAGTTCTTGCATGTAAGCGAGCAGGTATACAAGGGTGCACAAAATGTTGGAAGTGCGTTGACCCTTGTAGGGAACGGTCTTTTAACTGCCGTTGGGGACAAGCCCCGACGCTACCGTCACCATTGTGTTGCCACTTTAACTAATCGCTAATCGCCAGTTGCTATTCGCTGCCATTTTGTGGTCGGCAATAGCATCGCCCTCCCAAACTCACCTGCCCTCAGTCAGGCAAAGACCCGACCCTCCGAAAGGGTCAAGCCTTGATGCTACAATTGCCATCTTATTAAGCACGATGCAATACGCCCTACCACTCCTTGAACTCCCTTCGCCTTAGACCTTCCAAGTCCAATTCGCCCGTTGATGGGTCAAGGCGAATTTCCCATTGCTCCATTGTCCGTGCCCCAATGATGGCATCCAACTGATGTCCATCCGCTTCACCTAACTCAGCGACGGGAACAGCATCGGTTAGAAAGGGCAAGCCTTCAATTTTACCTTCCACTAAGCAAACCTCTCGGATTTCAATTTCTTGACCACCCAAAGCGACGGTGATGGGTGGTGACATTCGCCGTCGCGGCACATTCTGAACCAAGTCAGCACGGACATAGGTGTAATTCGCTCCCGTGTCAAAGAGAGCGGTAGCAGGTTGACCTTCAATCTCAATCTGCTTGATGATGCGCCCCATCTTTGATCACCCCGATAGTGGCTTTTTGCGCACTTCAATTTTGCCACTTCGGTGCGATTGGAAGGTTGAAGTCACAGTGGGCGATGGTAAATTGAGTGCGCTACCATTGTTGCTGTGGCAACTACGAAGGGAAGGTGAAAGGGATGACTTGGCGAGATGCGGAAAGGTTTGTCGGGAGAAGCATCTTTGATGAAGGAGTTCCAACACCCATCGTCTTCATTGACCTTTCCACTTTGCAGCGAAATATCGCTCACATGCAAGCGTTGGCTCAAATGGCAAATGTGAAACTGCGCCCGCACATCAAAACCCACAAAATTGCAGCCATCGCAAAAATGCAACTTCAAGCGGGTGCTTGTGGCTTGACCGTTGCAAAACTCGGTGAGGCACAAGCACTTTTGGACGCCGGCATCCAGACCAATTTCATGGTCGCTCAACCTTTCGTCGGCGCGGAAAAAGTTCATTGGGCGCTCCAAATGTCAGAAAACTTTGAGTTGCTCATTTGCCTTGACAGCGTTGAGTTGGCGGAAGAAATAGGCGAAGTCGCTGCCCATGACGGCAAAACTTTGGACATCGTGCTTATCGTTGACACCGAATACAAGCGCTTCGGCGTAGATTGGCGACAAGCGCCACAAGTTGCTGAACGCATAGCCCAACTAAAGGGTGTTCGGTTTCGTGGCATTCGTTCTCACGACGGACGAACTTATCGTCTTCCCACTCCCGAAGAACGGATGCAAGCGGCGAAAGAGGAATCGGAAAGGATGGCTGATGTGGCAGACCAAATCCGACGACGAGGAATTGAGTGCGAACTCGTCAGCATTGGGAGCACGCCCGGCGCTTACTTCGTCCTGCAAAACGGTTGGACGGACGGAATAACGGAGTTGCGACCGGGCAACTATGTCTTCCACGACCGAATGCAAATCAGTTTGGGAGTTGCCAGACCCGAAGATTGCGCTCTGCGCGTCGTTGCTTCAGTCGTATCAGCGCCGCGAGAAGGGGAGGCGTTGATTGATGTGGGGTTGAAAACCTTGACTGGAACGCTTGACAGGTTCTCGGAAGGTTACGGCTTGATCGTGGCTTACAGGCAGAATGATGGAGAGTTGCGTGAATTGCCTCAATTGCCCCCGATGACCGTTGAGCGGTTATGGGAGGAATGCGGGTTGGTTCGCTATGAGGGCGAACCTTTACGAATTGGTGACAGGTTAGTCATTGTGCCCAACCACTCCTGCGAAATCACCAACCTCGCTGAAGTTGTGTTCTTCGGTTCAAACGGTCAGATTGAAGGTTTTTGGGTCCCAGAAGCACGGGGCAAAGTTTGGTGAGTGAGAGAGCACTGAGAAAGAGGTTGAAACTTTTCACGCCACTGCTCCCAACCAGTGTTTGACGATGAATTTTTAAGCGCTGAATTCATTCGGCTTTTGGAAATTGTGGGAGGGCGAACCTCTGGTGAGCCCAAATTGAGTGCTGAGTGCGAAGTGCAATGTTCAGTGCGGGGTGCTAAGTGCGGAGTTCGGTTGTTGAGCGCCGAAATTTTTCGGCAGTCGTTTTGGCTCGGCAGGAGCATCGCCCTCCCAAACTTCGGACTGAATTTCGTGGTATGTTTTTTGAATGCTCCCTATGAGGGGCGAAGTTACCGTCTCCTCCAAACAAGGTAGTCAAGGGCTACAGCGATGATGATGACGATTCCGATGACAACTTTTTGCCAGAAGGCTGAGACATCAAGGAGCACCATCCCGTTTCGCAACACTCCTATCAATGCTGCCCCTACGGCTGTTCCCAAGACTGAACCTTGTCCGCCCATTAGGCTGATGCCACCGATAACTGAAGCAGCAATCGCATCCAATTCGTAGCCTAAAGCATCGGATGGTCGGACTGAACCCATCCTCGCCGTCGCAAGTAAACCTGCTAACGCAGCAAGGGTTCCACAGTAGGCATAAGCGAAAAGTTTGACCTTGATAACAGGGACGCCAGAAAGGTGGGCTGCTGCTTCGTTGCCTCCGACAGCATAAATGTAGCGCCCTAAACGGGTGAATCTCAAAAGCGCCCAAGTCAAGACGATTATTCCGACAGCGACAATGACTGGCACTGGCACGCCAAAAATGTCTCCTTGTCCCCACCATTGGAAGGCATCTGGCAAACCGGAAATTTGAAACCCGCCCGTTATGACTTCGGCGAGCCCTCGGGCAATGCTCATCATGCCCAATGTAGCGACGAAGGGAGGAATCCGAAGCATAGTGACGCCACATCCATTGACAATCCCACAAGCCAATCCAACAGTCAGTCCAACTAAAACCGAAAGTGTCCAAGCCAACCCTTTGTTGACGCAAACGAAAGCCATTGCAACGGAAGACAAAGCCCAGACTGAACCAATGCTTAGGTCAATTCCGGCAGTGATGATAACGATGCTGACCCCTGCCGCCATGATGGCGTTAAAGGAAGCCTGTCTGAGCAAGGTCAAGATGTTGTCACTGGTGAAGAAGAGGTTCTCACCAGCCTTGAAGTAAACGGCAACGCCGATTCCAATGCTGACGATGATGAGCCCAAAGAAGGAACTGAACTGCTGAATCCAATTTCGCCACTTCATCCTCTTTTCAGCCCTCCTTGCCGTTGAGCGTTAGCAATTGTTCGCTACCACTTCAGCCTGAAGATCAGGTTTTTGCCTGCCTGAAAGACGACTCTCCCGTAGCGATGCAGATTCGTTGAGCCATCAGCAGCAAGCCGTTCAAAATCCGTCTCAAGGGCGTAGCGGATTCGGTGTTGACGAAAGAGCCTTCCCGCTTCCTCAACGGGGATTAGCCCCTTCCAAATAGCCGTCGCTACTCTCAGTTTCTCAATAAAGTTTAGCGTCTCTGCCCAATGACCTATGAACACCTTCCGCCCAGTTAAGACGGGCAGATAGTTTCCCAACATTGGATGGCATAACACTGCTTCATCAGGGCGAGCGTTTCGTTCCAGCCAATTGAAAAGACGAAGATGACCTTCGGAAAGGTAGTATGGTGGCATCAGCATGCGGGAATAGGGTGGATTGAAGCGAGTGTCGTAAATCAAGTTGTTGTGCACAAGCCAGTAGCCGTTGAGGGCGAAAAAGGCTATTTGCGATGGGGCAGTGAGGACAATGAGCGCCAAAATGCCCCAAGTGGGACATGGGGAAGGGGGCAAGGGACAGGGAAAGGCTGATGAAATGCGCGACTGCCCTTGAGCAGCGAATTGACCTTTCAAACTTGTTCGCCGAGTTTTTGACCCTTCAACCTCGTCCCGTTTTTGTTTTTCGCCAAACTTTTTCACCCACTCTTCCAATGCCAATGTAGCCAACAAACACAGCGCCACATGCAGCCCTTCAATCATCTTCCGTTGGAAACTAACGGGCAAGTGAATTGAGACGATGATAGCGACTGTCCAAGCCAACAAAAGTGCCCATCCCTTTTCGCCCGACTTCACTTTTCTCCAAGCAGCAGGTAATCCCAAGACTGCCCCTAAAGCGATGAACCCGTAACTGCCGATAAGGATAACGGGGCTGGGGGTCAGCGTTGGAGTTGCGGCTTTCTGCGCAAAGGCAGGGTCGCGCGAAAACAAAAATGCCTGTCCCCCCAGCAACAAGACGACAGGGAACGCAAACAGCAAAACTGTGGCGAGTTCCCAAAGGTTGACTCGCCTAAAGGTGATGATTTGAAGGGCTTGCCAAAGGAAAACGGCAATCAACATCGGAACAGCAGCGTAAGTGTGCACATTGACAACAAGCATACCGAAGAGGATGGAAAGGGCGACAAAGCAAAGCGGGACACGGGACGAGGGACGAGGGACGAGCAAAGCCTTTGGATGCTTGATTTCTGTGCTTGCAAGTAGACAGCCCAATGCGCCCATTACCAAAGTGACACCTAACGCTGCAAGTGGAGCGACCGTCATGGACAGGAAGGAATTGGCTTCAGGCATCGTGAGTTCGGGGCTGACATCTACGAAGAAGAAGGGTGGTCGCTGACCTGTCAGCCACCAGAGGAGAACAAGCACCCAACCGAGACCCGAGGAAAAACCGATGAGCAAGAGGGAAAGAAGGCGGGAACGCCTGTCGCTCAAAAGGAAGCCGCTGAGCCAATACGCAGTGAGAAGGAAAGCGATGGCGATAAGCGTTCTGAAAACCTGATAGCCGAAGTGAAGTGAGATGCCTGTGAGCCGACAAAACCAACCGAGTAGCAGGCTGAAAAGGTTGGTGAACAAACCGGGATGAGTTTCTGTGGTGAACAAATCGTGGAAAAAAATTTTTCCTTCCATCGCTTGGCGAGCCCACATCAAGTGGACATTTTGGTCATCGGGGTTGTAGATGAGCCAAAAATAGCGGGTTTCTGGCGGCGTCAGCCACCAACCGAAGATGTAGGGCAACCAAGTTGTGAAAACGATTGCCGTAAAGAGCAAAAGCAAATTCCGTCGCGCCATCGTTGACACCTTTCCGCTTCCCGGTGGCGTGAAGGCGAATTTAAATCAATCGCAAAAGGAGGGGTCACTATGAACGGTAGCGCAGTTGCAACTCTTCAACATGTGCCGCTCTTCCACAACATGCCCTCTCAATTTTTGCGCCACATCGCCCAAGTCGCTATCTGTAGGAGATTTCGGGCAGGTGATGTCCTTTGCAGCAAAGGTGAGGCAAGTTCAGTCTTGTTCGTTTTGCTAAGGGGACAAGTCATGGTCGTCGGTGTGGACGATGAGGGTAGGGAAGTGCTTTTGAACTTGCTGAAGCCAGGAGACTTTTTCGGCGAACTTTCGCTGATTGATGGGCGACCTCGGTCAGCCGATGTAGTCGCACTGACCGACGGGGAAGTCCTTTTGGTCAGAAGGTCAGACTTTATAGCCTTGATGGAACGAATGCCTCACCTTGTCTGGCAAATCATGCAGGCGATGGCTAAGCGAATCCGCGAAACGGACGAATTGGTCATGCGGATGGCTTGGTTGAACGCACAAGAAAGAGTGGCTTGGGCTTTGCTGGAGTTCGCCAACGAAAGGGGTAAATTGCCGTCGTGGCTTAATGTCAACATACTCGCAAAACGATGTGGTCTGGCGAGGGAAACAGCCAGCCGAATTGTCAGCCAATGGCAAAAGGAGGGCATCTTGCAGCGCACAAAAGAGGGCTTCATGCTCCTGAAGCCTCACAAACTCCAAGCAATTTTGAAGGCAAAAAATTGCACTGAAGATTGGATGAAGATGTAGTGCTTCAAGTTCTTTCCGTAAAGAGTTTCACGGTTCCTGTCGCCCTTGCTCTGAACTGGCAAAGCCTTTACCCGTCATAAAGGGAAGTTGTTTTAGACCCCTCTCCTTTGAACCTGCTGTGGCTATGCGTTCCCTGCACTGCCTGACAGCGAATATTTATTGGCTTGAATTAACCCAAGTTGCTACCTTCTGGTGCAAATCACTCAAGCAACCGTTCCAGCCCGACGGCTCGGGATGCTTTCAGCAAAACCAAATCTTCTGACTGCAGGAAGTTGCGCCACTTTTCCTTTGCCGCTTCCAAAGTCTCAAATTGGATGATGCGCTCGCTTGGCATCCCGAAACTTTTAGCGCCTTCAGCGATGCCGAAAGCGTTTTCGCCGACGACGATAAGCAGGTCAATAGTTTCCGCAGCCACTTGCCCGACTTCCCTGTGCCCTTTTTGATGGAACTCGCCCAACTCAAGCATCTCTCCCAAAACTGCAACTTTCCGCTTCGCTGGCAGTGCCTTCAGTGTTTTCAAGGCAGCCTTGACAGAATCTGGGTTTGCGTTGTAAGCGTCATTGATGACCCAACAGCCGGGCGGATCAAGCCACTGCCGTTGAAGTCGCATCTTCGGTGGTTGAAACTTTTCAAGGGCTTCGGCTGCGATGCTCCAGTTAATCCCCAGAACTTTTGCGACCGCTAATGCTGCCAAAGCGTTGCGGGCGTTGTGCTCACCCAGCACGGGCAACTTAACGGTGACTGTTTGCTTGCCGTCAGTTGCGGAAAGGGTTGTCCCGTCCCAATCAACTTGACAATCTAAAGCCCTGACTTTAGCGTTGGGAGAGAAGCCAAAGGTCACGACATTAGCCTTTGCCCGTTCCAAAAGGTAGGCGAAGAAGTCGTCATCAGCAGGCAAGATTGCGAATTTAGCGTAATCGCGATGCCCCTCAACTGCTAACCCCCAGTCTCCCAAAATCTCCGATTTCGCTTCAGCGATTGCTTCCCTTGAGCCAAGCAAGCCGATGTGGGCTGTGCCGATGTTGGTGATGACTGCGATGTCTGGCGGAGCAATTCGGCATAGGTATTTGATGTCGCCTTTTTTGCGCATGGCGTATTCAAGGACGAAAGCAAGGGTTTCGGGTGTCGCTTTCAAGATTGTCAATGGAACGCCGATCTCGTTGTTGAAACTTTCTGGCGAAGCGACAGTGGGCATAACTTCTTTCACAATGCTGGCTATCATGGTTTTGGTTGTCGTTTTTCCGCTGCTACCTGTGACGGCGATGACGCACGACCATGTGCGTTCTGCGCGCAATTGACAAAGGTAACTGGCAGCCAAATCCCCTAAGGCTCTCAGTGTGTCAGCGACGATGATTTGTGGGACTGACAAGGTTAGTTGTCGGGCAACGATGGCAGCGACCGCTCCTTTTTGGACTGCTTCAGCAACAAAATCGTGCCCGTCAAACCTCTCGCCTTTCAAAGCGACAAACAAATCACCTTGCCGAACTTGCCTGCTATCGGTTCGGACACCCAAGACAATTTCGTTGCCTGAAGCGTTCATGAGTCTCCCTTTCACCCAATCAGCCACCAAACTCAACGGCAAAGGTCTCATCTCTGATCACCCGAAATGGCGATTAGCGACTGGCGATTGGCGACTGGTAAGATGGCAGCGAAATAGCGACAGTAGCGTCGGGGATTGTCCCCGACAGCAGTTGAACGACCGTCGCCTGTAAAGGGCGACGCCACCGAAATCTTCGTATGTTTCGGAACATGTTCCTGACCGCTTCCATTGTAGCCCGCCGCTGCTGAAAAGTCACAAACTTTTTATGCGAGACGAACAAGGATGGGGGCAAACGAAATGGGCGAGCAGAAGCAAGTTTCAAATTGGTCGCCGCTTGCGAGAATTATCCTGTTTTTGGTTTTAGCGGTTTTAACGGGACTGTTCGGCGCATTTATGGGCGTTGCGATTGTGTGGGCTTGGCTTTCGCTGGAACACGGGTCACTTGTTGACTTCTCACGCATCCCGCCTGAAAGCCGGTTTGCAATTTCAGCCGCTGTCATCAGCGCTTCATATCCGCTCTTAGTGCTCTTGACTTTCGCTTTCATGCGCAGGGCAAGGGAGCGTTCACTTGAGTGGTTCGGGCTGGTGCGTGAGGGTTGGCTTAAAGGCTTAGTTGGTGGTTTCCTGCTCGGAGCAGTTTTCGTTGCAATCATGTTCGGCTTCTACGCCGCGACGGGTTTGGTCAAGTTTGAACTCGTTGAGGAAATCCCGTTGAAGCGGTGGCTCGTTATGAGTCTTTGGCTGTGCCCGCTGATAGGCTTGACTGAGGAGTTGATTTTTCGTGGCTACTTGATGAGCGTCGCCGAGGAGTGGAAAGGACGCAAGTTTGCTATCGTTTTCACCAGTATCCTTTTCTGGCTCGCTCACTTGGGTCAAGGCAATGCACACGAGGTTCTGGGAATAGCAGGAGCATTGACACTTAGCGTGACTTTCGCTTTCGCCCGATACTTGAGTGGTGGCTTGTGGTTGCCCATCGGAATCCACGCAGGTTATGACTGGATGGCATTGAGTTTCGGTGGCGATATTGGCTTGGGTTTTCCTGCCTTGACTCGTTTCCAGCCCAATGTCCCTTCTTGGCTGGTCGGACCGTCGGGGCATGTCGGGGTTTTGGATTTAGCCTTCTACCTCGCTTTACTCCTCGCCATCGTGTTTTTGCTGCCGAGTTTTTGGGCAAGAGGAAACGCTCACCGAGAAACGACGCGCAATTGACGGTCTTGAAGTGGCAGTGAAACGGGAATGTTGCCAGCCCGATGAGAGGCGTGAAAAGCGATACCGATCTCCAAAGCGGCACGACCATCGTAGCCACTGGAAATTGGTTGCCTGTCTTGCTCAATAGTATCAATCAAATCTTGCAGTGCCGCTTGCATCGGCGGAGTGGAGCGAGGGTGGTTCGGGTAGTATTCGCGACGAAGCAAGTATCTCGGTCTGAACTGGTATGCGGGGCGTTGAGGGTCTGGCGGATAGACATCGGCGTAAACTTCAACTTGAACGCCATCGTGGAAGGTGTCAATTCGGATGACGCCGTTTGAGCCGTGCAGTTCTAACGAGAAACCTTGTCCACCGCCCACATCGGCGAAAGCGAAAATGCCATTGCGGAAGTGAACGATTCCGTATCCGCCGGGATCAGTTGGGTGGTCATCTCTGACCCATCCGCAAACCCAATCAGCGTCGCCAGCGAAGTATCTCATGATGTCCCAAAGGTGAGTGCCGTTGTGCAAAAGCCAAGTCCACATCATTCCGTGAACCCTGACCAAATCACCTATCGTGCCACTTTCAAGCAAACTTTTGGCTCGTTGATAAGTCGGGTGATAACGGCGAGGGTGGTTGACCAACAACTTCGTCCCTGATTTTTCGCAAGCAGCGATCATCGCATCCGCTTCCTCAAGGGATGTCGCTATCGCCTTTTCGCAGATAATGCCCTTTACGCCCGCTTCAGCGGCAGCGATGACTATTTGCGCCTTCATGTCGGTGTGAGTGCAAACGCTAACGATGTCAAGTTTCTCGTTGGCGAACATTTCTCGGAAATCGGTATAGCCGCGAACTTCCCTCAAGCCTGTCCTTTGATAAAACCGTTCAATGCTTTCACGGGTTTTGGCGCAAACAGCAACGATTTGCGTTTTAGGGTTAGCAAGGTAAGCAGACACATGGGTCGTAGGTGGCATCTCGTAGTTGGTGAGCCAACGAAGGTGCGTCTCGTCGTCAATGGTCAGTGCCTTCCTTCCCAAACCCACAATTCCGACCCGATACATCGTTTCCCACCTCCAAAGAGAGTGTTCTGAAAGTCCAAAACCTTTCCGTGCTACGGGCTAAAGCCCGTAGTTGATGACGAAAAAAAAAAACTGAGCACCAACTTTAGTCGGCGAATTTTCTTGGAGGGTCGGGCTCCTGCCCGACCGAAAAATTCGGCACGGCTTAGCCTCCAAATTTTCGCCGAATAAATTCGGCGCTTTAAAAATTTCGTCATCAACCACTGGCTGAAGCCAGTGGCATGTTCAGTCAATTTTAGAACACTCTCCACATCCGAACAGAAAGGGTAGCACGGTAGCAGATAAATTGACTCTGCAGAAGCATTAACTTTGCCCTATGAATGCCTTTCCTTTGCTGCTAATTCTGTGTCAAGATGAAAAGAGGCAGCAACGCTGATCGGAGGCGATTGAGATGCCGGAAGCCAAGCCTTCTTTGGCAGGTGCTCTTTTGCTGCTCGTCATGATTGCGGGCGGGATAACTGGGCTAATGTGGGAAATTTTCGCCTTCGCCAGAAGGCGAACTTTCCTTTCACCTGCACGGTTCACTTGGCGCATCATCAGTTGGGTTCTCATCATCGCTGTCTTCTTCGGCATGTTCGCCGGGCTGTATCTCATCCAATTCTCGGAAACCCGCTCTGCTGTTCGCTACTGGACTTTCTTCCTCGCATTCGCTTTCTTCGCTGTGGCTTTTCTCGTCGTCATGGCTTTTCGTGATTGGCGCTGGCTCATGAGCGAGCAATTCAAACGCAAGGTTGAACTCTACCACCAACTTGGTGAGGAACTCAAAAAGTTGGCGGAAGGCAAGAAGCCACCTGAGGGGAACGGTCATGAGGGTTGACGATGCTTTCTGGATGCGAAGGGCTTTGAGGCTTGCTATGAAAGGAATTGGCTGGACTTCGCCCAATCCGCCCGTTGGTGCTGTAATTGTCAAGGGCAATTCGCTTATCGCCGAAGGCTACCACGAAGGTGCAGGCAAACCCCACGCTGAAGCCATCGCTTTAGCGCGAGCCGGCGAAAAAGCGGAAGGGGCGACGCTTTATGTGACCTTAGAACCTTGCGACCACTTTGGTCGGACACCTCCTTGCACTCAAGCAATAATCGCCGCGAAAATTAGCCGGGTTGTGGTCGGGACTATTGACCCCAACCCAATTGTCAACGGGCGAGGGATTGAGAGGCTGAGACAGGCAGGAATTGAGGTGACGGTAGGGGTGCTTGAGGACGAAGCAAAAGAACTGATTGAACCGTTCGCAAAGTTCATCCGCCAAAAAATTCCGTTTGTGACCTTGAAGTTAGCGATGAGCGCTGACGGGAAAATAGCGACCAAAGCGGGGGAGTCAAGGTGGCTGACGGGCGAATTGGCACGCAAATACGCCCATAAGTTGCGCCATGAACACGACGCAGTTATGGTGGGAGTTGGAACAGTTTTAGCCGATAACCCCCAACTCAATGTCCGACTGATTCGTGGCAGAGTGAAACAGCCTGTTAGGGTCGTCGTTGACAGTTATGCCAGAACACCCCCAACCGCAAATGTCATCAGATCAGCGGAAACGCCTTGCATCATCGCAGTGACGGAAAAAGCACCGAGCGAACGCGTTGAAGCGTTGAAAAGGGTTAGAGCGGAAGTTTGGGAGTTGCCAGAGGACTTAACGGGGCGTGTTAATTTGACCGAGTTGCTGAAGCGCTTGGCGGAACGGAATATTGTGAGCGTTTTAGTTGAGGGCGGGAGCGAACTTGCAGGTGCACTGATTGCCCAGCGTTTGGTTGACCGTGTTATCCTTTTCATTGCACCTTTGCTTATCGGCGGGAAGGAAGCGGTGCCTGCAATTGGGGGCGAGGGGTTTGAAAGGCTGAGTGAAGCCCTTCGCCTAACCAAACTTCGGCTGAAAAAGTTGGGCAGTGACTTGGTCCTGACAGCAAAGGTGGAAGCGAGTTGAGCCGTTCGCAGAGGGCACGAAAGGAGCGTGAAGGTCATGAAGTTCAAGCGGGTGGTGATGATTGAACCTCGTTCTCCCCGCTTCCATGTCTTCAACTTCGTCAGACTCCCGAGATTGGGGCTTCCGATTTTGGGGGCAATTCTGAAAAGGCGGAGTTGTGATGTGACAATCTTTTGCGAAGACCTTGCACCAATTGACTGGGACAAAGTTTTCCAAGCCGACATCATTTTCGTTTCAACGATAACTTGCACTGCCCCACGAGCCTACGAAATTGCCAGAGCGTGCAAGGAGCGCAATATCCCTGTCGTCATGGGTGGTCCACATCCAACCTTTTTGCCTGATGACGCATTGCAACACTGCGACTATGTGGTTCGCGGCGAGGGCGAAGAGACGGTCGTTGAACTTTTGGATGCTTTGAGTGACGGGAGTAAACCTTATGGTGTCAAGGGCGTTTCTTTCTGGGATGGCGACCAAATCGTCCACAACCTGCCAAGACCGCTTGTTCAGGACTTAGATTCGCTCCCGTTCCCCGACCTTGAACTCATCATCGGTAAGGAAAACATGTCCGTTACGCCAATCTTGACTTCTCGTGGATGCCCATACAACTGCACATTTTGCTCGGTGACCGAAATGTTCGGGCACAGGTTCAGGAGGCGGAGCGTGGAAAATGTGATGGAGGAACTTCGGCTTATCAAGCCGAGGAGCGTATTCTTCTACGATGACATATTCAACGCCGACGCCGAACAGATGGCGAACTTGCTTGAAGCGATGCTGAGGGAAGGCATTACGCCTGATTGGAGTGCACAATGCCACACCCACCTTATCCTGAAGCACAAAGAGTTGCTACCGTTGATGAAGCGAAGTGGTTGCTTCGCACTTTACTTGGGCTTTGAGTCCATAAACCCTGCAACCTTGAAGGAGTATCGCAAGCGCCAAACTGTTGAAGAAATCCGCGAGGCAATTAGGTTGCTTCACCGGCATGGCATTATGGTTCACGGCATGTTCGTTTTCGGTGCCGACACGGACGATTTGGCGACTTTCAAGGAAACGGTTAAGTTTGCCCTTCGTAACCGCATTGACACAGCCCAATTCCTCGTCCTGACGCCTGTGCCGGGAACTCAACTGTTCAGGCGACTTGAAAGTGAGGGACGGATTTTGACGAGGGATTGGAGATATTACGACGGTCACCATGTCGTTTTCCGACCAGCGAAAATGTCTCCTGTCGTCCTCCAGTTGGCGGCAATGAAGGCAATGCGCACCTTCTACAGTCTGACAGCCATCGCCCACTACAGCGTCGCTGTCAGAGATTGGGTTCGTGATTTGTCCAAAGCGACACTACCAGCACTGCAAGGGAAAGTCAGGGAATTTGTCCGCCGAGTCTTTCACACCCGAGAATTGGTCTCGGTGGCAATGCGCCTTTACGGTTGGTGGCAATTGAAAATTTTCGCTAAATGGCAGAGGCAGTTTGTCAAGTGGCTTGAAGAACAATGGAACAACCTGCAAAGACTTGGCGAAACTCAACCGCCAACTTTGGCGGATGAAAAAACTGAGGCATGAGGGGTGAGAGAAGATGGATGTGCGAGAGTGCTTGAAGACGAGGCGAAGCATCAGGGCTTACCAAGACAAACCAGTCCCGAAGGAAATCATTGAAGACATCATTGACTGCGCCCGAATGTCACCCTCCGCAATCAACATCCAGCCTTGGGAATTCGTCGTCGTAACTGAGTCAGAAACGCGAAAGAAAGTCGCCAATTTGACCGACTACGGCAAATTCATTGCCAATGCCCCCGTTTGCATCGCCGTCTTTTGCAAAGACACCAAGTATTACCTTGAAGACGGAAGTGCAGCGACGATGGCGATTTTGCTGGCTGCTTGGTCTTACGGGCTTGGGACTTGCTGGGTTGCAGGCGACAAAAAGCATTATGCCGAGCCAATTCGCCAACTCCTCGGTGTCCCTGAAGGCTACAAACTGGTCAGCCTGATTGCAATGGGATACCCAGCAGAGCAACCAACGAAAGAGAAACGCCCGCTCAAGGAAGTCCTGCACTGGGAGCGGTTCGGTCAGCACTAAAGAGGCTAAGTCAAAAATCTCCCCACTCATGCTAAGGGGCGAGGGTCGTGGGACGAGGGACGGGAAAAATTTGGGAGGGTGAGGCTCCTGCCGAGCCAAGTTTTCGGCAAGTCGTGAGATCGGCAAATCGTCAGGTCGGGAAACGATTAGCCCTCCCAAACGCCGAATAAATTCGGCGCTCAAAAAAAATCCGTCATCAACCACTGGCTAAAGCCAGTGGCATGGACAAAGGACTTGACAACGCACCAAAACAAATCATGGCAAAGGCTTTAACCTTTTGCACCCTTGCACGCATGCACGCTTGCACGCAGAACGGACTTCAGTCCGTAGTTGATGACGAAGAAACTGAGCGCCGACACATAAACGGGACGAGGGACGCGGGACGGGTGAGGAGAAACCGGGAGGGCGAGGCTCCTGCCGAGCCAAAACGGCAGCGAGTGGCGATTGGCGACTGGCGAATGGTGAACGGCAAATGGCAAGTAGCAAGTGGCGAAATTTTGGTTTTCTGGAAGGCAGTGTTCCTGCACTGCCGAAAAATTTCCGTGCTTAACAATTGAGTTCAACACTTGCACACATGCACGCTTGCACCCATGTTGGCTGAAGCCAGTGGCATGGTTGATTTCAGAGCACTTTATTCGCAACCCAGAGCCTTAAAGCGTTGTCGGAGCGATAGCCAGAGGTGATTCTCATGCGGAGTTGGCTAATAGGGTTCGCATTGTTGCTGACAATTGCGATAACTAACGGTTCTGAACGATGGCGATTTTTAGGTGGGGCATGGCAATCGCATGAGAAGCAGGTTTTTGGCGAAAGTGCTGATGGGCATGGATTTGCGTTGCTGGCGTCAAGTCGCTATGCGAAAGCCCAAACCGTTGAAGTGACGATGACGCCCCTTGAGCGACGAAGTGCTGGTTGGTCGGCTGGAGGTCTTTGCGTGTTCCAAGATGGTGGCAACTTTTGGAGACTTGCTTTGGTTGAAGCGCCCGATGGCAAGACTCGATACGCTGAGTTGGTGGCAATGAACGGCGGCATTTGGCAAGCCCAAAGCGAACTTCGGCTCAAAATCGTCGCTGAGTTTAACCCACAATTTTCGTGGCAATGGCAAACGCCTTATCGGTTGCGCATAGTTCTGTCGCCCACGCAAATTGGTGGCGAAATCTTCAGCCCTGACGGTCGTTTGCTTTGGCGGCGAGTTTTTGCCCTTGACAATTTCCCTATCGTCCGTGCAGGATGGGTGGCGTTGAATGTTCAAGGGATGAAAGCAAGTTTCGCCGAAGCAAAGCAAACAACTCGTGAAGGCGAGGCGGTTGCCATGCGAACTTTAAAGCAAGCGGTTGTGGTGAGAGACAAAGCAATGGGCAACACGATGTTGGCGACGATACTGGCAGTTGGGTTGCAGAAATGGAAATTAGGCGTTCAAGCAGAAATGGTCACCCTAAACGAAATTGCTGACCCTCAATGGTGGCAAAGAACGAAGGCAGGGATTATCGTCTTGCCTAACGCTAAACGCTTGCCCGCAAGTGCTTGTGAACCGTTGCTGGAATTTTTGCGGCAAGGCGGGAAACTCGTTGCCTTCGGTGCACCTTTGCTTGACGAACCAATGTTTAGAACGGGACAAGGGACAAGGGGCACGGGACAAGGGTGGGTTTCAGCGCAAGAGATTGAGGCGAAGCGAAGGCAAATTGAGCCGCAAAAGTTTTTGTTTGAGCGGTTGGACGAAAGCGAACTGAAACGATGGCAGCATCACGCCAGTCACCCCGATGTCTCCGACCGATTGAGCCTTGAGCCACTCAGCGGCTTACGCTTCACGCATCACGCATTACGCATGGACTTCACCCTGAAAGGTTGGGCAATTTTCGTCCGCGAGTTTCCCACATCGCCGTTTCCGTCAAATCATTCCCTCACTTGCTTTTGGGCGAAAGGTGCACCGCAAACGAAATCGTTGCTTGTTGAGTGGCGTGAAGCAGATGGAACTCGTTGGTTTGCCCATGTGCCTTTGACCACTG
>Ga0209393_1000546_pt1 | contig 18098 bp, 11 predicted proteins | sample SSWtaG_2_FD_184117 | JGI IMG/M metagenome (GOLD analysis project Ga0209393, IMG submission 184117) | Hot spring microbial communities from Sandy's Spring West, USA to study Microbial Dark Matter (Phase II) - SSWsed_130316 (SPAdes)... | ecosystem: Environmental > Aquatic > Thermal springs > Hot...
AACAACACGGTGAAGCAGCGTCATTATATCGCCCTGAATGGCATCCTCACCCCATCTCAGGAACAAACTCCGAGCGTCTGGGACACTCTGGGCAAATTGTGTCCTGCAAGCGAGAGGGTCTTTACTCGTCCAAAGGATTTTCCCTGTAACGAAAAGCATCTTGTCAAGATGGACGAGTTTCGCACAAGTGACTGCCTGCCCAACTCTGTGTTCAACTTCAAGGGAAACTCCTGCCCCTGAATCGGTTTGGGAGCGAATTCTAAAGGGCAACCTCTTGCCGTCAGGTCCGTCCATCTTGGTTGCAGATGTGCAGTGGAAGTGAATCATGGCGTTTCGGGCAACATCAATCACCGGGTCGCTTATGAAGCCCGGGACACCGAAAGCGTAAGCGAAAATCAGCATCGTCAAAGTTGAGTCAATGTCGCCTTCACACGCCCCCACATAGCCCATGTCGTTAAGTTTGCTGAAGGTCAAGCAACCTCTTGGGTCGCCCATGCAGTAAACGCTGCAAATCGCCTGAGCCCTTTCTTCAGCCATCAATCTCTTGACCGCAAGGAACATCCTTGCCGACTGAATGATTTCCTCCCGCTTGGGTTCAACAATGGCTTTTGCTGGGCGAATCCAATACTCCTCGGCTTCCTGCTCCGCTTCTTTCCAGTCAACCTCAGACATCAGTTTAAGCATCCGTTCATTCGGGACGATGACGAGTTCTGCGCCCAACTTTTCCTTAACCCTCTCAAGTGAGCAAGCCTCGGCAGTTCCGTGCGGGCGTCCCACTGCAATGATGCGGGTTCGTTTCATCCAAACAGGTGCGCGAACCAACGCAATGGCTTCCTCCAAATCGCCCCAATCACTGCTTGCGACTAAAACGACTTTGTGTCCAGCCTTTCTCCACTGCGGGAAATACATCCAACCGTGACCGCTGAAGGGTTGGGAGAAGACGATGGTTGGGAGACCAACCTCAACAAGTTTCGTCAAAACAGGTGTTTCGCCGCCGTGACCAGAAAGGTGAACAATGAGGAGGGCGTCGGCTTCTTCACGCAACCTTTGAGCAACTTCTGCTGAGTCCGCTGGTGGAATTTGTGCATCGCCAACAAACTTGATGGTGCCGTGAACGGATTTCAACTTCCTCTCAAGTTCGGAGAAAAATTTGCGGAACTTAGGAATCTCTTCGGCAGGTCTCGTCAAATACCAGTGCCCAGTCCGACCAGCGAAAACGCAAAAGATTCTGACAGGAGCGTGTTTCGGGAGATCAACATTGGCAGGAACAGCAGCGCCGCTTCTTGACAGTGAAGCCGTAACGAAAGCACCAACCGTTAAGTTGAGAAATTCACGCCTGTTGCAACGGACGACAGAGCAATTTGAGCAACCCTTCATAAGACTTCACCCCTCATCTACAATTCGCCCCTTACGGGGCTCCTACCAATGTTACACTGCACTGCGACGCAAGTCAGGAACGAAGGAGCGCATCCTCGCGGTAACGAACCCAAACGCAAAATGCACCTTCAACAGTATCGTCCTTCAAGCCAACGCCGTAGACAAGGGTAACGATGGTGCCGTCATCCAGTTGCACAGAACTTGGGTAGCCACAATCAGGGTTCGCAGCCCTCCACTCAATGAGCGTCCTCGTCTCCCACAGCCACTTTACTCGTCCACCTTCAAATTCACCCAAAACCGCTTCTGCACCATAAGGTTCGGTCCGTCGCCCAAAAGTCAGCAAAACCCTTCCGCTGCTCAAAACGATGACATCGGCTGGATGATAGGGTGCTTCAGTCAGTTTCTGCGGTGGCGTCCATGTCTTGCCGCCATCTTCCGAATAGCACTCGCTCAGCGAATTATCGCTTCGGCGAACGACCGCCAAAAGTGTGCCGTTAGGCAAAATTGTCAACGCTGCTTCATTGTGCCCTTCGGCTATTAGAGTTGGTTCGTCCCAACTCCAACCACCGTCGCGAGAACGCAGGATGTAACTTCCATAGCGCCGCCCTTCGTCCCATTGATACACAGGAAGGAGCAATGTGCCGTCGGGAAGGGAGACGATTTTCCCAAAGGGCGAACCGTATGCCAAAGGCGACACTTTCAATGGGCGAGGTGGAAGCCAAGTTTGACCGTTGTCCTCTGAGAAAGTGAGCCAGACAGTGTAGCGAGTGGAAATCGGTGGCTGCCACTTGCCTTTTGGGTAAGGACCTGTCACTGCGAAAGCCAAAATGATTTTCCCATCGGGTGCTTGACCAAATGCAGGGTTGCGAGTATCGGGAGGCATATAGACGATAGTTTGTGGTAATGACCAAGTCTTGCCCCCGTCCAGCGAACGCACGAAATCCAACCGACCACCAACGCCAATATGCGGTGCTCCGCTTCGCACCACTGCTGCTAAACTGCCATCACGCAATTTGATCAGCACAGGGAAATAGCCCGCGTTTCTGACAACAAACCCTCGCTCCCCTTCTCTCAGCAAACGCTCCTTCATCGCCCTCATCTCATCCCTTTCACTTTCAGCGCTGCAGGTTTCAGCCCATTAACAGGATAGCACAGAATCAACACTGCATGCTTTAGCCTGTGAAAGTTTCGTTTCACACCAATTGTCAGACGAAGCGCAACAATGGCTCGCAAACTTGTGAGCGGACAAGTTTAAAGGCGGCGCAGTGTTGAGCGAGTGAGTGTGTTCTAAAGTCAAAAATTTCCTTCCCATGCTGCGGGCTTTAGCCCGTAGTTGATGATGCAGAAACTAAGCGCCGACTTTAGTTGGCAAAAATTCTGAAAGGCTCGCTCTCACAGATTATCGGCAAATCGTGAAGTTGGTAGTTCGGGAAAGATTAAGCGTGCCACAGGCTCTCTATCCCGAACTGCACCCTTGCACACCTGCACGCCTGCACTCATATTGGCTGAAGTCAGTGGCATGGGTAGTTTAGAACACAGTCTGGGCGAGTTGACAACATGCGACCTTCACGCAATTTTACAAGCATCACTTTTTGCCGTTGCTGCCCAACTGCTTGACAACTTTCCCGTTGCCCAAAAACTTCAACACGCCCGACCTTTCTGTGCCTGAAGTGCCCCTGCCCGAAGTGCGCAGCGACGCTGCTGTTCAATGGCTTGCTGATGAAGAAGGCGTGCAACGAAAGTGGCTGAAATTCGTCAGCCAAGGTTTGAACGCTTACGCCGAGCGGCGCAATTTCCTGACGGACGATGCTACTTCCCGCATGAGCCCTTACATCCGCTGCGGGATGATTTCCCTTCGTCAAATGGCAAAAGAGGCGATGGGAGTGAGCGAAGCCTTCGTCCGCGAACTGGCATGGCATGACTTTTACGCTCACCTGCTCCATCACTTTCCCGAAACAACCGAGGTGGAATGGAAGCGCGAATGGCGCGGTTTCCCTTGGAAGCACGACGAAAAAACTTTTGAGCGATGGTGTCAAGGTCAAACGGGCATTCCATTAGTGGATGCAGGGATGCGCCAGTTGCGAAAAGAGGGTTGGTTGCCTAATCGCGTTCGGATGGTCGTTGCCAGTTTCCTAACGAAGCACTTGCAAATTGATTGGCGTTGGGGCGAACGGCATTTTTACCGCCACCTTGTGGACTCCGACTTGGCGCAGAATGTCGGCAACTGGCAGTGGGTCGCAGGTTGCGGCGCTGACGCAGCACCTTACTTCCGCATCTTCAACCCGCTCCTTCAAGCCCGCAAGTTTGACCCAAACAGTGACTACATCCGCCGCTATGTCGCAGAACTGAGCCATGTTGCAGGTGATGCCTTGCATGACTTAGAGCGATTGCGCTCCCTTGCGCCCGATTATTCGCCTCCCATCGTGGATTTGGAACGAGGGCGCAAAGCCTTCATGGAATTAGCGCGCCGCCGTTTTTCGTCGCAGGGTCTGAGTTTGTTCTAAAACTATCCACGCCGTTGGCTTTAGCCAACCGAGAAATGGGCTCGGCAAGAGCCTCGCCCTCCCGTGATTTCGCTGAAGTCCGTAGCATGGTTTGTTTTTTTTTGCTTGCCATGTAACTTTCATGCCACTGGCTTTAGCCATTGGTTGGTGATGAAATTTCATGAGCGCCGAATTCATTCGGCGTTTGAGTGGGAGGGCGAACACAAATGAGCCTAATTGGTCTTCGGAGGGCATGGCTCCCGCCGTGCCGAAATTCTCGGTCGGGCAGGAGCCCGACCCTCCAAACTAATATTCGCCATTCGCTACTCGCCATTCGCTGCCGTTTCCGACTCTGAAACTTTCTTCACACAGCAATTTGCACTGTCTTGTTGGAGTTTGCGCTTTCCCAGACAGCCTCGGCGACTTGAAGGTCTCTTGCGCCGTCCCAAAGGGTGCTTGCTGGTTCGCCCTCGCCCAGACAAGCCTTCGCGAATGCTTCTATTTCGCCCTGATAACCGAAAGCGCCTTCAGCCTTCGTCGCCAAAATTTCCGTCCACTCTGGACTCCATGTCAGCGTTTGAGTCCTGCCACCGACTTTGAATTCAGGCAGCATCAACTCTCTCGGTCGGTAGTGCAGGTGAAGCATGTCAACGACCTCAAGATAGCAGCCGTTCCCCGAAAGGCAAAGCCTCTCGCGAATTTTCCAGTCTTTCGCCTCAAGGGAGTTAAGGTTCATCACGAACGGGATGCCACTTTGGAACTTGCCGACAACGGCGTAAGCGAACATATTTTCGGTCAACCGGTAAAGTTTCGCGTAAACTTCTGCAATCTCACCGCAGAAAAATCTGGCAAGATTGAAAAGGTGAACTGCTTGCCCGATGAGGAAGGCTTTCGCTGGGTCATCAATGCCCCAAATCGCTGGGTAAGGTCCGTTTGAGAACTCAATTTGCAGGAAATGGATGCCACCGAACTCCGGAGACGCTGCAATTTGCTTCGCCATCCGATAGCCGACCGCGTAACGCTTCATGTAAGCGACTGCTCCCCACAAACCTCGCTCCTCGGCGTAGCGAGCCAGCGAAAGTGCTTCTTCGTAGGAAATTGCTGAAGGCTTCTCCACGAAGATTGGCTTGCCAGCATCAAGGCAAATCTTTCCGACTTCAACATGCATTTGTGGCGGACCGACGATGATGAAGCCGTCCAAATCCTCTTTCTCAAGCATCTCCCCGACATCGGCATACCAACGCAATGCGCCGAAGAAGCGGGCGTTCCTTTTGGCAAGTTCCTCTTTGAGGTCGCAAACTGCAACAAGTTCAATTTGCGGGATTCTGTGAAGGGTGGGATAAAGAGCGGAAGTAGCATGCCCACCACAACCAACAAACCCAATCCTTGCCTTCCTCTCTGCCATCCTTCATTCCCCCTTGCGAAGTTCAAAAATCAATGGCGACTAAAGCCGATGTGTATCAACAACGGCGTCCGTCACGCCAAAGTTCCTGCCAGTCAAGAGTTTGCAAAGATAGGCTTTAAAAGCGAGAGCGATTTGAACCCGTTGAGTGGTTTGAGCACGGTTTGATCTCCGCTCTTGACAATCCTTCAACCGATTGGTCGCCGATAGTGATGACAGCCATCTCGCTAAGTGAGCGAGAGATAAGTTGCTCAATCGGCAGAGTGCTTTCCGCCTTAAGCACCTCGTGCAGTTTTGCCTTGGTTTCGGGGTGGCGGGTGATCAAAGAGCAGCAATCTTTGTAGGGTTGAATTGACAAATCGTATGTGCCGATTTGCCGAGCGAGGGCGATAATCTCTTGCTTGTCGTAAGTCAAGAGCGGGCGTAAGATGGGCAAATCGGATGCGTTGTCCAAAACCGAAAGGTTTTCCAAAGTTTGTGAGGCGACTTGACTCAGGTTATCGCCCGTGACAATGGCTTTATGTCCATGTTCTTTCGCAATTCGGTTTGCCACCTTCACCATGAAGCGCCTAAAAAGCACCAACTCCAACTTTGGAGGAACTTTGGTTGTGAGCAGAGCCAACTGGAATGTGTGATATGGGACGAGGAATAAGCGGCAGGTCACGCCTTGAGGCACGATGAGCCTTTCAATCAACTTCGGAACTTTTTCCGCAACAGCCTCGTCGTTGCTTGGGAAGGCGTGAAAATGAACGAAATCAACGAAACAGCCTCGCTTCATCATTAACCACGAAGCGACAGGCGAATCAATACCACCTGAAATGAGAGCCAAAACTTTCCCCGTCGCCCCAACGGGCAACCCACCAACACCTTGAATTTTCGGTCCGACTTGATAGACGCAATCTTGATAGACACGGAACGAGAGCAGAATGTCAGGAGCATTTAAGTTAACGGGTGCTCCAGTAGCTGCTACGACTTGTTGACCTACCATCCGTTCCAACTCATGAGAAGTGAGCGGAAAGGATTTGTCAACCCTGCGAACACGAACAGCAAAAGTCTCTTTGTCATAGGCAAGAGCAGTGTAAGTTTGAATTGCAGCATTAATCATCGCTTCAACGGAACGCTGCAAGAGCCTGACGGGTGTAGTGTAAGCGACGCCAAAGACTTTTGCCGCCGATAAAAGGGCGTCAGCCAATCGGTCACCTTCCACCTTCACAAGAAGGCGGTCAAAAAGTTCGTGCACTTCAGCACCAAATTGGCTCAAGGCTCGCTGCAAGTTTCTGAACAGTGCTCTCGTGAAAGGTCTTCTTTTGCCACCTTTCAAGCCGATTTCGTGGTAATGCACCACAAACCCATCCCAAGGCAGTTTGAACCACTTGTCAATCTCTGGTGAAACAACCTTCTCCTGCACCAACATGACACCAATCACCTGCAAGCCTAAACTTTGTATGGTCAACGCTTTCATGCTATCCAACACTACATTTTGCGACGGTGATGGTGGATGTGGCGATGGTGTTTATTGCTCATCTTTGCTTTGGCAATGGAAGCGACAGGGCAAATGCCCTACTGGTTTTTTGCTGCTGAAGGTCTTCGTTCAAGCGAAGAGTTGGACGCATACCGCAAAGCAGGGATGTCAGCGCTTTGGGTGCAAGTCAGTTACCGCATGGACGGCGATTTCAGCGATTACGATGCCTTGCTTGACGAGGCTGACAGGATGAAGTTTTCCTACATCATCGCTTTAGATTTGCGACCGCCACCGATGTTAAGGCAGACTTTTCGGTGCGCGCCCCATGACCCTGCTTATTTGGTCTGGCTGCATCGTTGGTTGGACACTGTTATCCCACACTTCCGCCAGCGCCCTAACCTTCTCGGCTATGCGTTGGGTCGGGAAGTTGACGAGGCTGTAAGTTATGATGACGAAGGTTTTGCCCTTTTCCTCCAAAGTCGCTACCAGAGTTTGGAGCAGTTGAGCAAGTCATGGCAATTACCCGTGAACTCGTGGTTTGTCCCGCAAGCAGTTGCGATGCAAGCGGATGACCAACAATCGCCTTTGCAATACGGGCGACCTTCTTTGGACGCTGCCCTTTACCGTTGGACGACTTTGCACAACTTGTTGACTCTGTGGGCGCAGGAAGTTCGGAGGCGAGACCCTAACCCTCAGCATTTGCTTTTTGCCGGTCCGTTGACGACATATCGCAGTCTCGCAGTCGTTCCACCCGACTACCAAGGCGTCATCCCATTCCTTTCCCCTGAAAGAGCAGAAGCGGATTGGCTGGCTCACAATTGCCACGCCATCGCCATTGCCCGACGGGGCGGAAGGTTCATTGTCATCCCCATGCTCACAACTCGCTTGAAGGATGGTCGCGTGATTCTGCCTGAAGCGCTAATTCGTTGGTCAATGGCAGCGATTGCTATGGGTGCGAGAGGCGTCGTCTTCAACGATTGGTCAGCGATTAACGACCTTCCTACCGTTCGGGAAAATTTGGCTGCTTTGATAAGTCGGGTTCAAAGCGAAGTCCCTGAAAACGCTTTACCGATCACTCGCACTGCTATCCTTTACACACCTTTTGGCGAAGGGACTTTGGACGCTCAAGGTTTTCCGCTTTACGGTTTCGCACTTTTGCCCAGTGTTCAAACTCAACCTTTAAGGCTTAGTTGGGACGAACCTGCGTCGCTCTTTTTCTCCCTCCGCTTCAACGCTTGGGGCACTGTGGATGCAATTACGCCTTTTGAGTTGACGCCAGAGATTTTGAGCCGTTACAGGGTTTTGTTTGCTCCTGTAGCGGCTTATTTAGAACCGGCGATGCAAGCCAATTTGGCGAATTTTGTCGCCAGTGGCGGTATAGTCGTTGCTGACTTAGGGTTGGGCGCATTCCAAGCAGAAGCACCTTTTCAAACCTTCCCGCCGACCTTGCGGGAGTTGTTTGGCTTGACAGTCATAAAGCGGTTGGTGGTTGGACCAAGCGTTAGGACAAACATGGTCGTCGTTCGCACGCATCCCCTCTTCCCCAACATCCCTGAAGGATTTGAGATTGGCAATCAAGTTGGAGCATTTGGACCGGTTTTGGGTTTGATGCCAGCCGCCCGGGCTCACTATTGGTCGCTACTAACCGTCGCAAGGACAGGGAAGCGAGTTGTCAAACAAGGTGACGAATTTCGCGTTCTTCCAGGAATTCCTGAGCGTGCTGCTGTCATCATCAACCCTTCTGGGCGGGGATATGCCATCTTCGCATCAACCTTCCTGTGGACACTTTGGTCACCAAGGGATGTAGGGTTTGACCTGTTTCACGGTTCGTTGATTGAACGCGGTTCGGCACTAAGGGTTGTCGGAAGTTTTGTCCCTAATGTCTGGGTAAGTGCAATGGACAAAGGGATTTTGGTCATAAACCCGACAGATGCCCCACAGCCAATAAGGTTGCTTTGGCGGACGCCTATTTTTTACGCTTTAACGAATGCAACGGTGCGCCCAATTAGCACTTTGCCCTTGGTTCAGGAAACAACGCTAACCCTTCACCCTCACGATTGGGCTTTTTTGCGCCCAATCGCCGATTTGTCCCCTCCCGTTGAAGTGACGACGGAAGTGAAGGGTAAGGACTCCTTGAAATTGCGGTTGGGAAGCGCTTTGGGAGGGAAAGTGAATGTCCGATTTTGGCTGCCATCAAGCGCCAAGAGTTTGCAAGCCATCATTGAGCAAAACGGCACAACACAGAAGCGACAACTTGTCCCCGACCAGTGGGGAAGGTTCGTCCTTGAAGGTGTCCCAACTCCATCAACCTTGACGGTTCAGCAGAACGAATGACAAATTTGACTCACGGGAGAGTGAGGCTCCTGCCGAGCCAAATTTTTAGCAAATCGTTAGGTCGGCAAATCGTCAAGTCGGGAAAGATAGGGCTCACCAAAGGTTCGCCCCCAAAAAACGCCGAATGAATTCGGCGCTCAAAAAGTTCGTCATCAACCACTGGCTAAAGCCAGTGGCATGAATAGTCTTAGAAAACATTCAGTTTGGCTCTCACATTTTAACTGGGAAGATTTTTCGGTCAGGCAGGAGCCCGACCCTCCAATAGTGACTTTCAGAACAAACTTGGCAAAAACAGAAACCGCCCCAGCAAACGCTGGGGCGGCTCAGTTTCTGGTTTACGAACTCAGGTTAGAAGGAAGCGCTGGCAGCAACTCCAACATACTGCCGCTTCGTTTCTCCTTGAGTATCCCCTTCAACTGCGCTCTTATTACCGTAGACAACATCCAGAGCAAATTTCCCGATCTTCCAACCGCGATAGGCAACGGTGAAGACATCGCCAAAGTTCCGCCTTTCGGTGTCCCCCAGAGCATCGCCAGTGAACCAGCGCAAAGAGATAGGGTTCTTGCCGAAAATCTTCAAGTCTGCTCGGATGTCAACGACATTGTCACGAAGGAGATAAGAAGTTTTGCCCCATGTTACTCCTGCTCCAAAGGCGACAGGACGCAAGAACAATTGCTCAGTAGTTGTGATGTAGAAGGGGTTGTAGATGGCGGGACCTTGTTTCTGAAGGGAGAAGCATTTGGATGCATCAGTGTAATCGTAGGATGCATCAGTATAGGAAAGGGTCAAGTCAATTCGGTTAGTCTTAAGGATGTCGGCTTCAATGTGGTAGAGGTTGCCACGAGCCTTTTTGTTATCGGGATCGCGATAACTGTAGACCCACTCGGCTCGGACTTCAGGGAGAATGCTGCCACCTAAGAGTCTGAGAGAAAGGTCAGCACCATATGCCTTGTAACTTTTTTGACCAGTATAGAGCCAACTCGCACCAAGTTTAAGCCGTTCCTTACCCAAGAAACTCCTACTGGCACGAATTCCGAACATACCGTCTGTTTGAGTTCCGTCATAATAGTCTGTAAAGGTCTCGCCAGTCGGAATGTCAGCCGCGACAATTGTCCAGTTTAGCCACAACTTTTTGGTATCTACACGGACTCCGTCAACACCTGCGAAGTTCGTGTCCAGCAAGAAACCGTGTCCGAACTTAACATACTGCCGTCCAACCGTAACCGGGGTCTCACCAAAAATAGGCAGGTCAACTTTGCCCTGCAGGTTGAGTTCCCTAATGGCAAGGGTGTCAGTTTCGCGGTTAAGGCCAGTTTCGCTTTCAGCACGAGCCGCAGCAGCGCCGGAAACCCAAATCAAGTTCAACGCTGCCTTCCAGTTCTCGTCAATTAGCCGCTCAGTTGTGATGTCAAAGCGTGCGTAACCTGAGCGATCCCTCCAATTCAGTTTGTCTTGCTTCTCCCCCGGACCAACATAATGCGCACTGTCATAGTCCAAAGCATACTTTGCTGAGATATTGATAGGCCAGCCAACAACTTCGGGTCTGCGCTCCTCAAGTTCCTTGATTCGGGCTTCCAGTTCGTCAACGCGAGCACCAAGTCGCTCTAAGTCGGCTCGGAACTCCTTCAACAAGTCGCGGACAATAGCACGAATTCTCTCAGGTTCAACACCAGGACCTGGCGGACCGGGTGGACCTTGTGGACCTTGCGGACCAGCAGGACCTTGCGGACCTTGCGGACCGGGCGGACCAGGCGGACCTGGCGGACCAGGCGGACCAGCAGGACCTTGTGGACCTTGCGGACCAGCAGGACCTTGCGGACCAGCAGGACCTCGGAGCAGTTCACGGATTTCGGGCTTCGTTCGGATGGCTTCAAGCAGCCGATAAACAGCGATGGCAAACTCATAGCGGGTCATAGGCTGCTTCCCTTTGAAGGTGCCATCCGGGTAGCCCTCAATGATGCCGAGGCGAGCCAATTCGCGGACTGCGTCATACGCCCAATGGGTGATTGGAACATCTCTGGGCACTTCCTGCGCTACAGCGGGCTTGACACCCATCACGCTGAGCACAAGGGCAGCACCCGCAAGGAAGTGGAACCACGCAACCTTCCTCATGTTTTACAACCCCTCCTTACTCTGCCGCAAAATGCGGCGGATTTTTGCCTTTACACACCGCCACCTCGGTCCAACCGCGTGGCGGTGCTTTAATTTTAGCGACGCTGCCGAAGTTGTCAAGCAGCGTCGCTGTTTTCCGTTTCATTAGACTTTTCAGGGCTTGAAAAGTTTCGTGGCAACTTTGCCTCAAGCCCAAAAAGGGCATTTGCGTTCTGCCAAGTGATTTCAACCAGTTGCTCTGCAGGAATTCCTTTCAATCCCGCAACGAACTCGGCAATGACAGGCAAAAAAGCAGGTTCGTTTCGCTTACCGCGATGCGGCTCAGGGGCAATGTAAGGGGCATCAGTTTCAATCAACAAATGATCCAAAGGTGTCTTTGCTGCCACTTCCTTGACATTTTCCGCCTTCCTTTTGAAAGTGACAACTCCGGTGATGCCAATGTAGAAACCAAAATCAAGCCAAGCCCTCGCTTCGTCCCAAGTCCCCGTGAAGCAATGGGCAACTCCTTGAAAAGGTTTGCCGAAATTTTTGACAATTGCCAATGCATCGGGATGGGCTTCGCGAATGTGCAGGATAACAGGCAAATTCAACTGCCACGCCAGTTCTAACTGCTCTTCAAAGGCTCGAAATTGGTCACCCCTCGGTGAGAAGTCGTAATGAAAGTCAAGCCCTATCTCGCCGATGGCGATGACCGAAGGGTATTGGGCTAAGAGAGCCAATGCTCTGGCTGTATTCTCGTTCCAATTCTTTGCTTCATGGGGATGAACAGCAATTGAAGCGAAAACCGCTGAGCCGTCAGATGGCGCATCTGAACATTGAGAGATAGCCTTTTCGCTGGAAAGGATGTCGTAGCCAACATTGATCACAACTTCAATGCCAACTGATTTCGCGCGCTTTAATGCTTCCTTCCAATCGTCAGCAAACTGCGGATGATTAAGGTGGGTGTGAGTGTCAACCAGCATGAAGCGTCACCGCTGAACTACCTTGACAGTAGGTCTTCGCACCCTCTCAACTATCCGAGGGATGTAAGGGGCGATGAGCCAAACTAAAGCAGCCAAGACCAGAAGCAACAAACCAATTCGCCACCAAATGAAGCCAATGGCGACAACCCTCAATTCGGTTCGGTTGAGCGGGTCTAAGTTCAAATCAGCCGTGTTACCGTCAGCGGATGCGACATTTGACCTTTCAGGCAGGATTCGCCCGGGCATGTAAATTCTGACGGTCACTTTCCTATTGGCAGCTACGATTTCTTCGTCCTTCGTCTGGAACAACTCAGCAGGCTCGTAACGCACCTTCAATTCGTAAGTTGCACGAAACCAACCGTTGCGCCGCTTGAATTCAACGGTCACTCCAGGCATAGGTTTGGTCTCAGGTCGGGACGAGTAAGTCCTCCAGACTTGAACGATGTTCATTTCACCCTTTCGTTCAACGGAGATGCGCCAGTTGCGACCCAAGTAATTTTGGGCTGCAGCCTTGAGGACATCGGCTGCTCTTTGGGAGACCGTTGCGGTGAAAGTTTGAGTGATTTTGCCGAGGCTGCTGACTTGCATCTCAACCTCAACGCAACCTGCAAGGAGCAATGGCAAACAAAAGACTACTAATCGCATCCTTCCCAACATTCTCAACCACTCCGTTGCTGTTCTTTGTGTGAACTTTTGGCTTAAAGGGCAGTGTGCAAAAGTTGCTTCATCAGAAAGTCAACTTTCGCCCACGCTCTTCGCCAATGACGCGGACATTTGCTGCCCGCAATCCCTTTGAGGTTCGCTCAATGTCAAACTGGACAATCTGACCTTCCTTTAATGAGCGATAACCTCGTCCCTGAATGGCAGTGTAGTGGACGAAAACATCTTCGCCATTTTCCTGCTCAATGAAACCATAACCCTTTTGGTCATTGAACCATTTGACACGACCTACCGGCACGGCTTGCGTCCTCCTATCTTTTTCGTTTGACCGGCACCCGTCGGAGACTTGCGCCGTTGGAGGACGCAAGCCCGAGCAAGCACCAGCCATTCTCCCATCGCCCACCGTTGCTTCAAAGCAAACAATGAGCGACCGACATTTGCAGTTTAACGAGGGATTTTCAAAGTGTCAACGGTTTAAAGCATGCAGCATATTTTGTTGCGGAGGGGAAGGGAAATGAAGGCTAAAGCGAAACCGATAGGTTTCACCCTTTACTTCCTGCCAATCCAAATGCGAATGCCATTGAAGTTTGGGAAGGAAACCGTGACAGAAGTCCTTTGCTGTCGCGTGAAAGTTACGGTCGTTGACGAAAACGGCAAACAAGCCGAAGGTTGGGGCGAAACGCCTCTAATCGCTCAGTGGGGTTGGGCAAGTGAAACGCTTCCATATTCTGAGCGACTTGAAACTATGAAGGACTTTTGCTTGAGGTTGGCAAAAGCGTGGAGCAAGTTTGATGAAAGTGGACACGCTTTTGAAATCGGGCACGAATTCCTCAGGCAAGTCTTGCCTTCGCTTCTGTCGCAAGTCAACGAAGAAAGAACGGGGCGCGAACCAATGCCATACCTTGCGGCTCTCATCTGCAATTCTCCGTTTGACATAGCGCTCCACGACGCTTACGGGAATTTGCTTGGGCTTCCCGTTTACGAAACTTATCGTCCACCGTTTATGCAATGCGATTTGAGCGCTTACCTTGAACCCGACGACGAAAGCGTAGATTTTCGCGGTAAGTATCCTGCCGATTTTTTGCTCCCCGACCCACCACGAAAGTTACCCGTCTGGCATCTCGTTGGAGCGAAAGACCCACTGACAGAGGAGGACTTGACAGGAAATGAACCCGATGACGGCTACCCTGTTTTGCTTCGCGACTGGATTTTGCGCGACGGGTTAAAGTGCTTGAAAGTGAAACTCTCTGGCACAGATTTTGACTGGGACTACAAACGCTTCGTCAAAGTGGGGCAGATTGCGATACAGCACGATGTTCTTTGGCTGACGGCTGACTTCAATTGCACCGTCACTGACCCGAAGTATGTCGTTGAGTTCCTTGACAAACTTATGACTGAGCACTCACGCTTGTGGCAGATGCTGCTTTATATTGAGCAACCCTTCCCCTACAACCTTGAAGCCTATCCCATTGATGTGCGCACTATAGCGGCAAGGAAGCCGCTTTTCATGGACGAAAGCGCTCACGATTGGAAGTTCGTTTGGATGGGACGAAGGCTTGGCTGGACGGGTGTGGCTTTGAAAACTTGCAAGACTCAAACTGGTGCGTTGCTCATGCAGGCATGGGCGAAAGCACATGGGATGTTGCTCATGGTCCAAGACTTGACAAATCCGATGCTCGCCCTCATCCCGCATGTTTTGCTCGCTGCTTACTCCGGAACGCTCATGGGAGTTGAAGCGAACGCAATGCAATTTTACCCACAAGCCTCTGAACCCGAAGCGAAAGTCCATCCGGGCTTGTATCGTCGCCAAAACGGATGCGTGGATTGGAGCACGATTAAGGGCAGCGGGTTCGGTTACAGGATAGCGGAGATAGAACGGGAGTTGCCCGACCCAGTCTGGGTTTCGGGTTAGACTGGAGGGTCGGGCTCCTGCCCGACCGAAGATTTATGGAATGGCAGGAGCCGTGCCCTCCAAATTAATTGGCTAAAGGCAAGACGAAACACGCATTCTTGACAATCCCTCAACGAGTTGCAGCAACTTGCCAGCCCAGTGAACGAACGCTGGGGAGCCCAGTCCTTGCTTCTGCCCTTGTTTGCTGGGCGTGTTCAGGAAGCCCTACGGTCTCGTAAAGGCTTGCCAGCAAAAATCTCGGCTCAGGTTGATGGGGAGATTGCATCAAAGCAGCCTTCAGGATTGAGATGGCTTCCGAATAGCACCTGCGCGACTCCAAGAAACTGGCTGCTGCAAGGCTGTAAGCGACGAAGTCAGGGACTTTGTTCCTAAGTTGTTGAAGGGCAAACTTTATGTCTCTGGCTTCTGCAGGATGCAAAACAGCAAACCACGCGCTCTCATTAGCATTGGGAACTCCAATGGCTTCCACTTGCCAGATGTAAATCTTGCCCGGCTTAAGTTCTGGGGCATCGTCTGGGTAGCGCAAAGAGTTTCGGCTCACCACAGTTTCCCAAACTCGCTTGTCGTCGTCAAAGAAGCCCACTGTCACGCGGTAGCCTTGGGCATTTTCAACTTCCGTCCACATGAAAGTTGGTCGCTCTTCAAGGACTTTGGTGTTTCGGGGTGAAAGCAAGACCAATCGGTTTTTAGCGGGAAGCGAAATTGGGGTGCGGGCAGCAGCAACCGTTGCCAAGTTCTCTTCGGAGAAGTTGGATTTCATCCGACTGACGAACGAACCCCAAACTTCACGCCAAAGGGAATCGCGAAGACTTTTCACAGGGTTTATGCTGACCGTCTTCTTCGGACCAAGACTCTGAGCCCGACCTGTCGGCGTCCAAACCACAACCTTGCCGTTTGAGCCAGTCCTCAAAATATCGCCTGCATAAACGGGCATGTTCACCCTCGCAGGTTTCCATGCACCTTTTCCAGCGCGCTTAATTTGCACCTGCCCCTTGACTTCCGTTATGACCCCGACAGGGTTTTCAGCCTTAACCGCAGCCGCCACCACCAAAACCTGTGCGATGAGAAAACTGACAAACAATCGCTTCACTTCATTTCACCTCCTGCCTCAAAGTTTTTGAACTGCCCTTTGAGTATGGAAGGCTTGTTGCAATGCCTCCCACAAACTCCTTGGCGTCCAAGGCTTCGGGATAACGGCATCAACGATTGACGAAACGGCTTCAGCGTCCAATTGGTTTTGCCATGCCGTCGTCAAAACGATAGGCTGCAAAGGTGACATCTCACGAATGGCTTGTGCAACAGTCAAACCATCCATGCCAGGCATAAGCCAGTCAACAATGACGACCTCGTAAGCGTTCGGCTTAAATAATTGTAAGCCAGACATCCCGCTGGTGGCAACATCAACTTTGTGACCTGCTTGCCTGAGGACTTCAGCGAGGGCAGCAGCGACCGTTTCGTCATCGTCAATCACGAGAACGCGCAAAGGTGGCAGGTGGGCGAGTTCTTCAAGGGGTTCTGCCATTTCTTTGGCAATGGGCAATCGGATGGTGAAGGTCGTGCCTTTCCCCAACTCGCTGTCAACCTCAATAGTGCCATTGTGCCTGGTCACGATGCCATAGCATATGCTCAAACCGAGTCCAGTTCCTTGTTCGCCTTTCGTGGTGAAGAAGGGGTCAAAAATGCGCTTTTTGACCTCTTTGCTCATCCCGATACCTGTATCTTGAACGGCGACGCAAGCATTATTGCCCTCGCGCCATGTCCGTATCGTCAAAGTCCCGCCTTTCGGCATTGCTTCAACAGCGTTGAAAATTAGGTTGACGAGAACCTGCCTCAACTCAGTTGGGTTGCCCATCACTGGAGGCAAATCAGGTTCAAGTTGCGTTTCAACCTTGATCTCAATTCCCCGCTTCATCGGTTCGTAGAACCACTTGGCTCGCGTGAATGTGATGGTGCTGGTGACCAGTTCGTTGAGGTGGACAGGCATCAAAACTTCCTGCTCGCGAGTTTGCTTGCCAAACAGCCTCAACCTGTTGACGATGTTGATAGCGTCTTGAATGCCCTGTTGGATGATAACCAAATGCTTTCGCCACTCTTCATCGGCAACCTCTTCAAGAAGCAACTCCGTCGCCATCGTTACTGATGAGAGTGCGTTTCGGACATCGTGGGCGACACCGGAAGCCAACTCCGCCAACGCCCTCATCTTTTCCATCTGAGCCATTCTTTCCTGAGCCGCTTTCAAAACTTGCCTCGTCCAAAGGAAGTGGTAGAAGAGCGCTCCTAACATCCCAACGCTGATAGCGATCAACAGCGGTGTAAACGGAAGGACGATGTTTGCCCAAACGAACGCTGCTGTAACGAAAAAGGTGACGACGACACTCTCGCCAATCGCCACCAGAAAACCTTTGCTCGGCATGAAGCGGCTGAGAAGTAAGAAAGTCAAGAGCGCCAAAACGAGGGACATTAGCCGAACGAGCCAATGCGGCGGCTCCCAGAGGAATTGCCTTGTCAGCATCGTGTTGAGGGCTTGGGCAACGATGTGGACTCCCGTCGCAAAGTTCCGACCTCGGTGAACGAAACTTTGGTAAAATGGCGTGACGAAGTAACTGTCGCGAGTGTCGGGGTGAGTTGCGCCGATGAGCACTATCTTGCCCTCAAAAATTTCTCGTGGCGGTGGTGGCTCTGCGAAAAAGTTGCGAGCCGGATAACAGGCTTTTGGGTCAAGGAAGGCAGTGCTGTGGAAGTTGATAAGGAACGATGAACCAATGCCTAAGTTGTGAACAGATTGACCTGTCGCCACCTCGTAAATTGCTGCAGGGAACGAAAGCACTTTCTCGCCTTTGAGTGGATGGTAAATCAACATCCGCCGGACAACGGCATCTGGGTCGGATGGGACATCGGCAAAGCCGACGGCTTTCGCTGCCTTGAGGTAAATTGGCAGCAATGTTTTCGGTCCACCGTTTCGGTGCTGGTAAGGCAAGACAACATTGCCTGCACGGCGAATTGACTCCGCCAATTTTTTGTCCGCAGCAGATTTGGTGCGCTGGTCTAAGAGAAAGTCAATGGCGATGACTTTGGGTTGGTAAGCGGAGATGCGGTCAATCAGTTCGGCAAGATAATCGCGGGGCGTTGGGACTTTCATCGGGAGTTCGCGAGCCGATGCTTCATCAATGGCGACGATGAGTAAATCTTGCGACCATGAAGGGGAGCGCCCCAGCAGTTCTCGCACCCTGAACCTGAAGTCAACGGTCATCATTTCAACTCTGGGTGCGATGAACCACCAGGGCGCACCCACTACTGCCACTACCGCTGCCGTGACTAACAGCGCTGGCACTTTCTGGTCTTCCCACCAGCGCCTAAATTGAGCCAACAAGGCGTCCAGGGCTGCTCTCAACAT
>Ga0209393_1000547_pt1 | contig 18094 bp, 15 predicted proteins | sample SSWtaG_2_FD_184117 | JGI IMG/M metagenome (GOLD analysis project Ga0209393, IMG submission 184117) | Hot spring microbial communities from Sandy's Spring West, USA to study Microbial Dark Matter (Phase II) - SSWsed_130316 (SPAdes)... | ecosystem: Environmental > Aquatic > Thermal springs > Hot...
GGTTTGGTCGCTTTCGGCAACTTTGCTGCCGCTCAAAGTGGTTCGGCTTCCGTTGAAGCCCTGCAAGCCGAGATTGCTCGGCTCAAGGAGCAGTTGGCGAAATTGGAGGCTCAATTGGCTGAACTTCAGAAGCAACAAAAAGCCACGGAAAAAGTCACCCAACGCTTTGAACCCATTTCCGTTCGCGGCTACATCCAAATGCGTTACGAGCGAGACAATTCCCGACCAACTGACGAGAACAACCTAACTACAGGTCGGGCGAAAGACAACTTCCGTTTGCGCCGCGTCCGCCTTGATGTTCGTGGGACACCTTTGAAGGGAGTGCTTTATCGGCTGCAAGTTGACGCTGCTGAAACCGATGTGGCTCTCCGCGACGCCTACCTTGAGTTGAGGGCTGGAGACGGTCTCTTCACCTTCGGACATTTCAAAGCACCGTTGCTTGAGGAAGTTCTGGAGTCTTCGTCGGTGCGCTTAACTCCCGAAAGGGCGAGGGTTTCAACGGCGTTGTTTCCTGGCGAACGGGATAGAGGCATCACTTACACGCTGCGCAAACAAGGTCTGCCAGAAATCACTTTGGGACTGTTCAGCGGGACCCGCACCACTCAAACGCAAGACAGCCTGACTTCACGCAAGAGTTGGCTTGTTCGCATCGTTCAGCCGTTAGACAAAGAAGGCAAGTTGGGGCGAATTTGGGTTGGTCAGATGGATGGGATAGGGCGACGCAACTTTGGGACGGCAGCCGCTCCAAACATCCTCAACTTTGACCGAGACCGAACCGCCATCGGGCTGCTGTTAACACCCATCAATGGCTTGACTTTGCGTGCCGAATGGGTTGACGGAAAAGACGCTGGCAACGCTGCCAACCCAACTGTCAAGGTTCGTGGTTGGTATGCTTTGCTGGGCTACAAGTTGCCTGACCAACCCATCATCCTCTATGCCAAACACGACCAGTATGACCCCAACAGGGATGTGGCGGGCAACACTTTCAGGCGCAATGCTCTGGGCATCCAATATGACCTGAACAAAATGACTCGGTTGAACCTGACTTGGGAGCGGGATAATGACCCAGCGAGGGCGGTCAGGCGCGCCACTTTTTGGACTTTCCAAACGCAACTGAGTTTTTAGCATGGCGATAGCGACGAACCCAAAACGCTGGCGGGAACTTCCCTTGTGCCCGCTGGCGTTTTTGGTTTAACGGGACGCATCAACGGATATTGATGCCTTTTAAGGAGGTGCTGGCAATGGCGTCGCAACTTCAAAAGCCCAAAGAGTTGCGGGCGCAAAAGCCCGTTCGGGTTATCTTCACGGGCGGCTTTTTAGGGGCGGGCAAGACGACGGCGTTGGGGGCGATTGCCCGCCGCTTGTTGCAACAGGGCTTAAGGGTTGGCTTGGTCACCAACGACCAAGCCGCTAACTTGGTGGACACTGCCATCGTCAAGGAACTGGGGGTGCCCGTTGCTGAAGTAGCGGGTGGCTGTTTTTGCTGCCGCTTCAGCGATTTGGTGGACGCAACGGAGCAAGTTTTGGCGAACAATCCTGACATCCTTTTGGGCGAGCCTGTCGGAAGTTGCACCGATTTGGCAGCCACCGTCGTCAACCCCTTGAAACTCTTTTACGGCGACATCTTCCGCTTGGCGCCTTTCTCTGTCCTTGTAGACCCCCTGCGAGTTCGGGAACTTGTCTTGAAGGAAACGCCGACCCGTTTTCCCGAAGAGGTCGCTTACATCTTCAAAAAGCAACTGGAAGAAGCCGACATCCTCGTCCTCAACAAGGTGGACACCCTCACGCCCGACGAGGCTGACCGCATGGTCGCTGCCTTAAAGGAGTTGCAACCTGACAAGCCCGTCTTGAAAGTTTCGGCATTGCGGGGCGACGGCGTGGACGAATGGCTGAGAATGCTCCTGAGCGATGCGCCCGCTGGCTCGCACATTTTGCGTGACCTTGACTACGACATTTATGCGAAAGGCGAGGCGGTGCTGGGTTGGCTCAATGCGACGGTGCAAGTGCGGGGCAATCCGACTTTTGACGCCCGCAAATTTGCTGAGGCGCTGATGGCGGAGTTACAAAACGGCATCGCCACCCGCAACGCTGAAGTGGCGCACCTGAAGTTTTTGCTGACCGCTAACGGACAACACCTGCGAGGGCACTGGACGAAGGTGGATGCTCCGCCCGAAATCATCGGGGCATTGGGGGAAGTTGCCGAAGGGACGCTGGTGCTGAATGCTCGCATCGGCATAGACCCGTCCACTTTAGGTGGCATCGCCGTGCAGGCAATCAACAAAGCGGCAAAGGCTGTTGGCGCGGAAGCGGAAGTGCTCAGTTTGCAATCCTTCAGCCCGCCTTACCCTCGTCCCCCCTATCGGCTCAGCGAACCCGTTTAAACGGGCGTGCAGGCGTGTAAACGAAGGCAATGCTCCCTTCCTTGCCCTCTGTCTCATTGGCGGGTCAAGATGCGGGGCGGAAAAATTTTGCGGGAGGTGGTTCGGGATGTTGGCGCGGAAGATGGTCGCTGAGTTTGTCGGGACTTTTGCGTTGGTGTTCATCGGGTGCGGGGCGATCATCGCTCAAAGCACTTTAGGGGGCATCAAGATGACGGCGGTTGCCAAAGGCGTTGCGGCGCCGGGCATCGTCATGGAAGTCAATCCCACTTCCTATTTCGCCATCGCCTTCGCTTTCGGCTTGACCATCATGGTCATGGTCTATGCTGTCGGGCACATCTCGGCGGCACATTTCAACCCTGCTGTCACCATCGGCTTTGCCGTCGCAGGTCGTTTCCCTTGGCGCTATGTGCCTCACTACTTGCTGGCTGAATTCGGAGGGGCATTTCTTGCCAGTTTGGTGCATTGGGGTTTGATGTCAGGCGAAGGGCTCAATGTCAATTTCGGGGCAACTGCCATCCCTCCCACTTTCAACTTGGCAGGGGGGTTTTTGGTAGAGGTCGTCCTCACTTTTCTGCTGATGTTCGTCATCATGGCAGCAGCGACTGACAAACGCTTCCCTTCAGCCGCTTCGGGCTTAGCCATCGGGCTCACGGTCACCATTTGCGCTTTGATGGGTGGTGCTTTCACGGGTGCTTCCATGAATCCTGCCCGCTCCTTAGCGCCCGCCGTTTTTGCGTTCACTGCCGACCCTCGTCCCTTGCAGCAAATTTGGGTTTACTTGCTGGCGCCCGCGATCGGTGCCGCCATCGCTGCTCGCGTCTACGAATTCCTGCGTCCTGAAGAGTTCGCCCGAAAAGGGGCGCCCGAAGATTTGATGCCGACAACCGTAGAAGCCTGAAGGGAGTGCCGTTGGCTTGCGGGCTCTCGGCAATCGGTTATTTGCTGTTTGGTTTTGGGGCAGTTTTGCTCTCTATGTCGGCTGGCTGTTTTTGGTCGTCATCGCTTGCCTTGTCTATGCGGGGCTGGGCGATATTACGGAGGCTTTGGTTTCCGACGAATTGCGTTTCGCCACCCGCCTTTCCTTATTCACTGCCACCATCAGCACTCTACTCAGTTTGCTTATCGGCGTCCCGTCCGCTTACGCCCTAACGCATCTTCGGGGGCGTCTCAAAACCGTCGTGGACACTTTTTTGGACTTGACTTTGGTGCTGCCGCCCGTCGCTGTCGGCGTCGCCTTGCTGGTGTTCTTTTCCCAATTCCCCATGCCTGGGCACTCCCTTGACAAATGGCTGCAGCGAATTGGAACGCCCGTCGTCTTTGAAGTTCCTGCCATCGTCATCGCTCAATTCGCCGTCATTTCAGGGTATGCCTTGCGGGTGCTGAAGGCTGCCTTTGAAAGCACCGATCCGCGCCTGCCCGCCGTCGCCCGCACGCTGGGGCTGAACCGCTGGCAAATTTTTTGCTGGATTGAGTTGCCGCAGGTCGCACCCAGTTTGATGGCGGCGACAATTTTGCTCTGGGCGAGGGCGATGGGCGAATTTGGGGCGACGGTCATTTTGGCAGGTCCGACGCCTTTCAAGACGGAAGTGTTGCCCATTGCCATTTGGCTGGCACTCAACCGCGCCGAAGTGGACAAAGCATTGGCGGCTGCCTTTGTGCTCATCTTCGTCTCGTTGTTGGCGCTCTTTGCCTTCCGCCAATTCGCCCAACGCTTCGCCCAGTGACGCCCGCTCTTTGGGGGCGACAACGATGCGACGCTTGTTCGTGCCCTTCCCGCTCGGGGAAACGACTGTCCGCTTAACAGGACAATTGGCGCACCGTTTGCTGCGGGTCTTGCGGATGCAAGTCGGCGATGCCGTCATCCTTTTTGACCCGCAAGGTTCGGAATGGCGCGCCACGATCACGGCAACTGACCACGATGTCGTTGCGTTGCGGTTGGACGAACCTATCCCCGCTGAACGCGAGCATCCCGTTGCCGTCTGGCTTTTTCAAGGTCTTGCCAAAGGCGAGAAGATGGACTTCATCATCCAGAAGGCGACGGAGTTGGGCGTTGCGTCCATCGTCCCGATGCTCACCCGCCGCACTGTCGTCCGATTGGACGCCGACCGCGCCGCTGCCAAGCAAGCCCGATGGCAACGCATCGCCCAATCGGCGGCGGAACAATGCGGGGCGACAAAAGTCCCGCAAGTTCACCCTCCCCTCCCCTTCCGCCAAGCCGTGACGGAAGCCGCCAAAACCGATGCCTTCCTGCTTTTCTACGAAGCCGCCGAAGAGCCATTGGCGGAAGCGCTGGAAACTTTTCGCCAACCGTCACCCGTCAATTCGTCGTTTTCCGAAAGGGTTAGCAGGGTCGCCCTCATGGTCGGTCCTGAAGGTGGCTTTGATCCCGACGAAGTGTCGTTGGCGCAGCGGCATGGGGCGCGCATCGTCAGTTTGGGCAAACGCATCTTGCGCACCGAAACGGCTGCCATCGTTGCCGTCGCCTTGGTGCTTTACGAGTTGGGTTTGCTGGAGCGTTGAAGATGGTGGAGGCAGATTTTTCGTCGTGGCTGATAGCCACTGCAGCAAATGAGGGCAAAGGTGATGGGTGATGCGCCACTATCACGGCGGCAAACCGTTAATGGCATTTGACGAAGCGCTCCAGCGATTGCTGGACGCCACCCAACCGATAGACCGCACCGAATTCGTGCCGCTGACAAGATGCGTTGACCGCGTGTTGGCGAAACCTGTCGTCGCTCCCTTTGATGTCCCGCCTTTTGACCGAGCGACGATGGATGGCTATGCTGTGCGGGCAAGCGACATCGCAAAGGCATCGGCGGAAAATCCGACGACGCTGAAAGTCGTCGGGGCGATTTACGCGGGCGATGCGCCGCCGTCTTGGGCAATTGAAGTGGGCACTTGCGCCCAAATTGCGACGGGTGCGCCGTTGCCAGTGGGCGCCGATTGCGTCGTGCCCTTTGAGGACACCCAACGGGATGGCGAACTCGTGCGGGTGCTGAAAGCCCATCCCGTTGGCGCCAACATCACCCCACGCGGGCTGGATGTGAGGAGTGGCACAGTCGTTTTGAATGAGGGAACTCTTTTGACGCCCGCAAAGGTGGGTGTGTTGGCAGCGTTAGGGTTTGACCATGCCTGCGTTTACGCCAAACCCCGCATCGCCATCCTGCCGACAGGCAACGAAGTCGCCCGACCAGGCACGCCCCTTCGCATCGGGCAAATTTACGACACCAACACCTACACCGTCGCCGCTTTGGCGCAACGGCACGGCTGCGAACCGCTAACGATGGAAATCGTGCCCGACGAAGAAGAAGCGTTGCGCAGGGCGTTGGGAGAGGTTTTGGGAGCGGCTGACTGCGTTGTTTTCTCGGCGGGCAGCGCTGTCGGCGAGCGAGATTTGTTGCCCAAGTTGCTTGGCGAACGAGGCAAGGTGCTCTTTCACGGGCTCGCTGTCCGACCGGGGCGTCCGACTTTAGCCGCCGTCGTGGATGGCAAACTCGTCATCAATTTGCCTGGCTTTCCGACTTCCTGCCTGATGATGGCGCTCGTGTTGCTCGTCCCTGTTTGGCGGAAGATGGCACGATTGCCTGAATGGCAGCCCCCGACCGTCCAAGCGATACTAACGCACGAAGTTCGTTCGCCCGAAGGCTTGCGGCAATTTTTGACGGTGCGGCTAAAAAACTGGGGCAAGGGGCGAGGGGCGAGGGACGAGAAAATCATCGCCGAAAGCGCCTACAAAGAGTCAGGCACCATCACCAGCCTCTCCGACGCCGACGGCTTCATCGTCATCCCTGAGGAAGTCACCCACTTGCCCGCTGGCACGCCCGTCGCCGTCACGCCCCTTGACTGAGGTGCTATGCTTTTGACGGCATCGTGGCTACATGGGTGATAAAGGTGCACCGCAACTGGAAGGGAGTATCCGACAGCCACAAAGGCTTGACCGAAACGGATGGAGATGACCTGCCATGTTGGAGACGGAACTTTTGCCCGTCAAGCGACGCCTGTCCGTCGCTTACACCGAGGCGACGAGGGCGGTGGAAGCCGATGAGGAAATCCGTCGCATGACGACGGAGCAACTCATTGAAGGCATCCAACGCTTGCGCAAAGAACGCAACGCCGTCCTCTTGGCGCACAACTATCAATTGCCCATCATCCAAGACCTTGCCGATTTCGTCGGCGACTCGTTGGAGTTATCGCGCCAAGCAGCGAAAACGGATGCCGATGTCATCGTTTTCTGTGGCGTTCACTTTATGGCGGAGACGGCTGCGATTTTGTGCCCCGACAAAAAGGTGCTCATCCCCGACCCTGAGGCAGGTTGTTCTTTGGCGGCGACGGTGACCGCTGAACAAGTGCGACGATGGAAGGAGAAACATCCCGATGCCATCGTCGTCGCTTACATCAACACGACGGCGGAAGTGAAAGCCGAGGTGGACTATTGCTGCACTTCCGCCAACGCCGTGAAGGTCATCCAATCCCTTCCGCCCGACCGAGACATCCTGTTTTTGCCCGACATGTTTTTGGGCTTGTATGTCCAACGCAAGACGGGGCGGCGGATGTATCTGTGGCCCGGCGAGTGCCATGTCCATGCGGGTTTTCGGTCGGAAGAGGTCGCCGAACTGTTGGAGCGCTACCCTGACGCCGATTTGCTCTTGCATCCCGAATGCGGTTGCATTAGCCAATGCATGCTGGCGTTAGCAGAAGGCGAGTTGCCCGAAGACCGCACCTTCGTCTACAGCACCAGCGGGATGGTTCGGCACGCAAAGGAATCGCCTCGCAAGACGCATTTGGTGGCGACGGAGGTCGACATCCTGCATCGGATGAAAAAGGAAGCGCCCCAAAAGCGCTTCATCTCCGTCCGCGAAGACGCCATCTGCGAATACATGAAGACCATCACCTTGCCCAAGGTGTATCGCAGCCTGCGGGACATGGTTTACGAGGTCACCGTCCCACCCGACATCGCCCAGCGCGCCCGCAAAGCCATTGAGCGGATGTTGGAAATCGTGTGATTTCAATCCCCTCCCGACCAGTCGCCAAAGGCGTGTCGCCCCCACTGAAGGGCAAGGAAGGCGAATGAGATGGGGCAATTGAAAGTCGGGACGGCAGGCTACAAATACGACGATTGGGTCGGCACGGTTTATCCGCCCAATTTGAAGGAGCGAGACTTTTTGCCTTACTTGGCGCGGTTGGTGGATTGCGTGGAAATCAACGCCAGTTTCTACAGCCTCCTTTCGCCTCACACTTACCGAGCGATGGTGCGCAAAACGCCCGACGATTTTGAGTTCCTCGTCAAAGCCCATCGCGCCTTCACGCACGGACCTGAGGATGCTGCCGAAACTTTGTCGCCCTTCCAAGAGTCGCTTCGCCCGTTGGTGGAATCGGGCAAGTTGGGCTGCGTGTTGGTGCAATTTCCTCAGCGCTTCCATCACACACCCGACAACCGCGACTATGTGGCTCGGGTCGCCGAATGGTTGGGCGAATTCCCGCTCGTCGTGGAGTTCCGCCACATCAGTTGGGTGCGGGACGAAGTGTTTGAGTGGCTGAGGCGGTTGGGGGTCGGGTTTGTCTGCGTGGACGAACCGCGTTTGCCCGGCTTGATGCCGCCAGTCGCCGTCGCCACCGCGCCCATCGGTTATGTTCGTTTTCACGGTCGCAACGCCGAAAAATGGCATCAACACGAGCAGGCTTGGGAGCGCTACGACTACCTTTACAGCGAGGACGAATTGCGGGAGTGGCTGCCAAAGTTGCGGCAACTGACGGCGCAGACGGAAAAATGCTACGCCATCTTCAACAACCACTGGCAAGGCAAAGGCGCCATCAACGCCCAAATGCTTAAGCGGCTCTTCGCTGAAAGCGAATAAACCGACTGAGGGCGTTCCGCGTGTAGGGCGCATTGCTTTTCAACCCTGCGATTCTCCGAAGCGTCTTCCTCGTCACTTTTCCGCTGGCGTGACGGTGACGACGGACGGAATGGGCACATCGGCGATGGGCACGAAACCCCAATGGTCGGGCGGGACAATGCGTTCCTGACTGCCTTGTTGCGTGGCGATGATGACTTTGTGGCTGGGGGCATTGAGGCGGTAACGGTCGCCAATTATGCGAAGGGCAACGGTCATCGGTTTGGGAGCGTCCAGACGCAACTGCACTTTTTGGGGCATCAATTGCTCCACTCGCACCGAAACGGGCACGCTGACTTCGGCGACAGGTCGCAAAAAGACCCAATCGTTGGGGCGTAAGGCAAGCGTCACTTCTTCCGCCGCAGGCGAGCCCGCTATCGGTTGCGCCGTCCCTTCGTTGAAGGCGTAAAAAATGGGGGTTCGCAATCGGACGGAAACTTGCTGTGCCTGCGCCGTCGGATTGATCACCCAGATGCCTTTGTCCGCCTCGCTCATCCAAGCAGGCGGGGGGAAACCGCTGGGAATGACCATCGCCGACGCAAAGCGTCCGAGTAAATCGGCGTGGAAGCGGACGAAGCCTTCCGTTTGGGGCGTCCAAAGCGCCCACAAAAGGGTCGTCGCAAAAATGGCGTAGCCGCGCCCGTAGGGGTTGATGAAGATGCCCGCAAAAGTGCGCGGACCAAGTTGGACACGCCGTTGCCTTTCCCGACGGATGAATCGGCGTCCTCGTCGCATCGTCAGGCTTTCCGCCCAAGGCTCCACTTGAAACCCCGACGCAAACCCCATGATCAGCCCGAAGGAATTTTCCAAGTCGCCCAAGTGAGTCCCTTCGGGCAAGTCGGGAAAAAGGGGATGGGGAAAAAGGACGGTCATCTCAGCCCGCAACTCCATGTTCGCCAAAACTTGTTGCATCGCCCAAACGCCCAGCAACTCCCGCAAACCTGTCGGTAGCGTTTGGAAAGGGATTTCTGCCTGAAACGCCCCCGTCCCAAAATCGGCGACGAAAATGCCACCGTTGGCGACAAAGGTCGCCAAATTCCGTTGCATCCCCTCGTCCAAGTAAGCGGGCATCGGCGCCAGCAAGGTGCGATACTTGCCCAAAAACTCAGGCGTCAACTCTTCGGGCGTCAGGCAATCTACAATGCCCCAACCGTGAAAGCGAAGCCAAGCAAAAAGTGTCGCAGGTTCGTTGATGCCCAAACGCAAAGGGAGGGCTTGCGTGTTTCGGGGCGGGATGGCGAAGCCGTAAAGCGGAAAGCCTTCGGGACTGAGCACACCTTCGGCGAAGGGCGTGTAGAGGACAGCGGTTTTGGGGCGAGGTGTCGCGTCGGGCGGCACTTCCGCTTTGAGCCGATGCCTCAGCGCCATCACGCTAAGCCGCAAAGGTTCGGACTCTTTCAACGCCGACCAATCATTGAGGACAAATCCGCTCGCTCCTTGCGCAAGGGCAGCGACCGCCCAACGCAGCAACGCTTCTTCAGTGACGATGCGACCGTCTTGGGAACGAACCGTCAGCATCGGCAAGGCGCGAAACCGCCCACCTCGCTGGGCAATGGCAACGGCATGACAGTTGTGGGTGAGCCAATCCCTCTCGCTTCCCTCGGGCGAAAGGAAGGGCACGATGGCTTGATAGCCCGGCGGGACGACGGCGAGGCTGCGATAAGTCGTCAGCGGACCAGCAATCAACATTCGCTCAGGGTCTCGCCGACGCACTTCTTCCGCCCACAAAACCGGCAAGTTGCGCAAAGTCGTCCAGTGATAGAGCGCCACATCCAAAGACGGTCGGCTGTAACGCAAAGGTGATAGTTCATCGTCGGCTTGCATTGCCGTTAACTGGGCGATGCGCCAATCTCGCACAGGCAATTGCCACGCTTGCTGCAAGCGTTCCAGCGTTCCATACTTCTGGCGCAAAAAGAGGGCGAACCCTTCGTCATCGTAACTGATGGCTTCGTCTACCCGCTGCCCCAAGGCGTAACCGAGCAAGTTAGGGCGGTTGCGAAAGTAAGGGATGGCGATGTCCAGCCAGCGGCGCAACCAGAGCAGGTAGTTGACATCGTGGGGAGCACAACGAATAGGCGGTCGCATCGCTGGCGGGCGCAAATCCAACGCGATGATGTAGGGCATGCCCAATTGGTCGGCAGTGTCCAGCAATCGGTCGTAACCTGAAAGGTCGCCGTCGGGGCGGTAAGGCACGCTCACCCAAAGCACCGTCAAGCCGATTTGCCGATAGAGCGGCAAATCATCGGGGTCGCGCAGCCCGTCGGCAGCGAGCCACCAATCGGGCATCGTCGGTTGGGCGGTGAGGAACGAAGTTGTCATTAGCAGCAAGACACCAACCCACCATCGCATCGGCATCACCGTCGTCGGCTAAAATTGTAGGCGCTTTCGGGATGACGGGTGACGCGTCAAAGTCCTTGTGCGACTTTCAAAGGACGGTGTTAGCGCTGGGTTGGGAGCGCTGGCTGTCATTGCCCTGGGACGGCGTTGTCGTCCATTACCATGAAATTGCCTTGAAAGGGGGCAACCGCCGACCTTTCACGCAAATGTTATGCCGCAACTTGCGGCGCGCCTTGGCCCTTTACGGCGTGACGGTGCGGGATTTGTTTGACCGCGTGGAAGTGACGCCCTTGCAGCCACCCCCATCGGCAAAATGGGTCAGCGAAGTAACACAGGCGGCAGCGCAAGTGTTCGGCGTCGCTTACGCCGCGCCGATGCGACGGTTGCCCCGCCAATTGGAGGAAGTGGCAGCGGCAGCGGCGCAAGTTTACCGAACTGTCGCCGAAGCGGGCGCAACTTTCGCCGTGCGGGCAAAGCGGGTGGACAAAACTTTCCCCCTCACTTCCCAAGAGTTGGAGCGAGAGATGGGGCGTCAAGTCATCACCATGACGGGCGCAACCGTTGACCTAAAGCAGCCCGCCGTTGAATTGCACTTCCGCGTCTACGCCGACCACATCGCTTTGATCGGACCGAAGGTGGTGGGAGTGGGTGGGTTGCCAGTCGGCGTGACGGGGCGCGTGTTGACGCTCCTTTCAGGCGGGATTGATTCTGCTGTCGCCGCTTGGTTGATCATGCGGCGGGGTTGCTTCACCGACTTTTTGCACTTCCACGCCTTCCCATCCGCTGAAGAGGTGCAGGGGACGAAAATCGTTTCGTTGGTGGAGCGGTTAGTGCAGCCACAAGGGTTGCGGGTGCGGTTGCTGCTCGTTCCCTACCACCCTTTCCAAGTCGCCGCGCTGACGGCGAAAGTGCCGGCGGCGTTGGAGTTGGCGCTCTTTCGCCGCTTCATGGTGCGGGTCGCCAATCGGTTGGCGCAGCAACGCTGGTATCAGGCATTAGTGACGGGCGATAACTTGGCACAAGTGGCGTCGCAAACGCTGGAAAACTTGCGGGCATTGGATGATGCCTCGGAGTTGCCCATCTTCCGACCGCTGCTGACTTACGACAAGCAGGAAATTATCGCCTTAGCCCAACGCATCGGCACTTACGAATTGTCGCTGCAACCTTACAAGGATTGCTGCTCGCTTGTTGCCCGCCATCCTGACACTCGCCCGAAGTTAGAAGCCGTGCGCAACGCCGAAAGCCACTTGCCGATGGACGCCCTCCTTGAGCGCACCCTTTCGGAGTTGGTCGTCTGGGAAATCGGCGGGTGGGAAAGGGAAGCAACGGCTGACGCGACAAAGGAAGGTTTGCCGTAGCGTTGGAGGTGTTGGGATGTTGCGGATAGGTTTGGTGGCGGTGGCTGTGTTGCTGTTGGGCGTTTGGATAGTCGCCTCTGCTTCCCGTGTGGGGAGCGGTATGGGAGAGCACCGATGGCGGTCAATCGTGGACGACAGGCAAAGGGATGCCCGCATGGGGAGGGCGTTATGATGTCGCCTTTGCAGGACGCAACGGCGAGGTTCGTCACGATTGATTTGCGAAACCTTGGGGAACGGCTTTTTCGTCGCCCAATGGCGCTGAAATTGCTCCTTTCCCCGAAACCCTGTGCTCATCGGCAATGTCATCACTCTGGCAGTTTCGTCTTGCTTCGTTGTCGGGACAAAGTTTATCGGCGAAAGGGTTTTGTCGCTATCGGGAAGGTGAGGCGGGGTTTAGGAGGGGACGCCATCCCCTCACCGAGATAAAAGCCTGTCTGCGTCGGCATGTTGTAGCCGACATTTTGATGGGCAACGCTGAGGCGATAAACGGGGTCATGCATGAGGGTGTAGAAGCGATAGGTCGTCGGCGCGGTGCCGACAAAAAGGCGGATTTCTCGGTTGTCGGCGGTGCGCCACAAAACTTCCTCGCGCCAATCACCGAGGATGTCCGCCGCTAAGCAAGGGTTGGCTTTCGTCCCATTGTTGGCGGCGCAGCCGAATTGACGGGCATCCAGCAACCGAACGGGTTGCCCCTTTCGCCAGTCCCACTTGTCAATCCTCGTGCCGTCCAACAGTTCCCGCAGCAAATCACCGTCCCACCAAACCGCCATGTTGACGGGCACCTTAGCGTCGGCAATTTTCTCACCCTTGCAATTCCACACTTGTCCCCACAACTCGCCTCCCGCTGCCCAGCACTCGTAACCGCGATGGCGCAGGTCAATGTCAGCGGCTAAGGCTCGCCCGACATCGCCTGTCGCAGGAAAACCCCAAAGCAATTTTCCTGTCGCCGCATCCCGCAGCGTCACACCATAAGGGCGTGGTCGTTCGTGGCACTGAAAAACTTCCAAGCCTGCATGGTCAGGGTCAATGTCGGAAAGATGCATTGCATCACCGTGCCCCCAACCGGTCGTGTAAAGCCCTTTGCCGTCGTCATCAATGACGCAAGCGCCGTAGACGATTTCGTCCTTGCCATCCCCATCCACATCGCCGACAAACAGGTTGTGATTACCCTGCCCTTCGTAAGGGCGGTAGCGCCCACCGTCGGCAGTCGTGTCAAAAGTCCAGCGATGGCGAAGTTTGCCGTCCCGAAAGTCCCACGCTTCCAACACCGTCTTGGCATAGTAGCCCCGACACATGACGATGCTGGGATGAACGCCGTCAAGGTAAGCGACTGCCATCAGGAAGCGGTCGCAACGGTTGCCATAGTTGTCGCCCCAATCGGAGACTTTTCCGCGTGGGATGTAACGAGTGCGAGTGATTTCCCGCCCTGTCCGACCGTCAAAGACGGACAGAAACTCAGGTCCTTCCAAGATGCGCCCCGTTTGCGGGTTGACATAGTTGGTGCGCCCGTCGCCATCCACATCGCCGATAACATTGCCCGTGCCATCTATGGTCAACTCCGAGGTGCGGGCGACCACTTCGGCGCGCCCATCGCCATCAAAGTCGTAAACGAGGAAGGGCGTGTAATGAGCGCCTGAGCGGATGTTCGGACCGAGGTCAATGCGCCAAAGGAAAGTCCCGTCCAATTTGTAGGCTTCCAGTTTCGTCGTCCCACGACAAACACCGTTTTGGGCAGGGTCAAAACTATCTCGCTCCCGCTTGACGACAAGTTCGTATTCGCCATCGCCGTCCAAATCGCCCACGCTCGCATCGTTAGGCGCGTAAGCCCATTCATCGTCACTGGGCACTTGCTTCATCGGGATGACGAGGTAGGGGCGAACGGGCATGTCGGCGGGGAGCGTGACGGTGGCGGTTTCAGTCAACTCCTTGCCGTTGCGGATGGGACGGATGAGGTAGGTGACGGGTTGGCGGAAATCTACGCCCTTGTCCAGCCAGCAAGTCGCTTGCGTGAGGGGTTGCGAGTTGAGGCGAACGGGTGGGGCGTTGCCGATGCGACGATAGAGGTTGAAAGCGAGGTCGTCGGGGTCGGTCGCCAACAACCGCCAAGCGAGAAAAGTTTGGTCGTCAGCGATGCGCAAAGCCACAAGACCTCGCCCTAACCGCTCCATCTGACGGGCAGGAGCAAGCGAGTGAACGAACCCTACCGTTGCCAACCCACCAATTATCCCCGCCAAGACAAGCGACCAATGGCGCACTTTCGCCATCTCCTCACGGGTCTTGTGGGACACCTCGTTTGGGCGAGACAAGCAGCGCATAGTTGGGGAAGTTGGTCGTCAGGTCGCTGAGGATTTTCTCCCGCTTGAACCACTTGGCATGCCCGTCCACGAAGGGCAAGTTTTGACCGTCTTGATGCTTGAAGCCCCAACGATTCCAAAGGACGGAGAGACGCCCTGGGTTACCCCGTTGGGCGAAGCCGACGCGCCGTCCATCGCACGAACCATTGCAATTGGGTTGGTCAGTGGGTTCAGCGGCAAAAAGCGTGACCGATGGCTCATCAATTTCGGGCAAGGCGACGGGACGAGGCGGGATGCCCGATGGCATCGTGATGCCGACGCCGATGAGGGCGTAATTGCCCATGTGCCACATGCGGGTGGATGGGCAGTCGTAAACTTGCGTGTTTTTGATGTAAGTCCAGAGGCAGCCGTAAAGGTAAGCACACGAACCGACATTCGCCTGCCCGACATCGCCCAACCAGTGGACGCACATCGGGGCGCGAGGGAAAAAGACGGGCAATCGCTCGTCGTAATCTTGGGCATACTGTTGCAGGGCGAGCGCAATTTGGCGGGTGTTGCTCAGGCAAGAGACTTGCCGCGCTTTCTCCCGAACTTGGCTGAACACAGGGAACAAGATGGCGGCGAGGATCGCGATAATCGCGATCACCACCAGCAACTCAATAAGGGTGAAGCCACGAAAGAATGGACGGCGCAAAATGTAACAGCGTTGACGACGCAACATCGTAAGTCGCCTCCTTTCTTGTGGGCGGGAAGGCGTTCCCTTCCCTGCCCGATTTTCTTTTCCACCGTCACGCCCGTTGCGCCCCGCAAGATCGGCGGATGACCAGAGACGGGATGAGGGTGATTTGCTGTCGTTCGGTGGTGCGCCCTTCCAAGCGGTTGATGAGGAATTGCACCGCCATCTGGCTCATCTCGCAAATGGGCACTGCCACCGTTGTCAGGGGCACTTCCAAAAACTCGCCATCTTCAATACCGTCAAAGCCAACCAACGCTAAGTCGTCAGGCACTTTCAGCCCTTGCTCTCGCAGCCCCCGATAAGCGCCGATGGCGAGCAAGTCGTTGTAGCAAATCAGCGCTGTCGGGCGAGGTTGCCATTCTCGGGCGGTCAACGCCGCTTGATAGCCATCCCGCCGAAAGTGACCGTCGGCAGGGATGAGCAACGGTTGGGGCAAGCCCGCTTCGGAAAGCGCCCGCAAAATGCCCGCTAACTTAGGATGGTCGCGGCGAAGGTCTTCGCGGGGCGCCAAATAGCCCAACTGCCGATGCCCCAAAGCGATCAAATGTTGCGTGGCGCGATAAGTCCCTTCGGCACGGTCCACCGACACATAGTCCGTCCCGTCCGCTGTGTGATAGCCCAGCACAACGACTTTCCCCTTCGCTTCGTCGGGCAGGGGGACGAGGTAGCCGTCAGGGGGATAGCGACTTGCCCAAACGAGCATCCCGTCCACGCGACGATGGTAAAGCAACTCCAAGTTCGCTCGGTCGCTGAATTCGGGGTCATCGCGGTTGGTGCAAAGGAGCAGTTGGTAGCCTGCGGAGCGGACAGCCTGCTCCACTTCGTCGGCGATCTGGGCGAAGTAGGGGTTGGTGACTTCGTAAATGACCAAGCCCAGCGTCTCCGTCTTGCCCCGCGCCAAAGAGCGGGCGAGGTAATTCGGGCGGTAACCCAGTTCTTCCGCCGCCTTCAAGATGCGCTGGCGCGTCTCTTCGGAGACGAAGCAATCGGGGCGGTTGTTGAGCACCGCCGAAACGGTGGACAACGCCACGCCTGCCCGTCGGGCAACATCCGCCAAAGTCGCCATCGTCCATCGCTCCCTAATGCATCGCTTCATATGAAGCGCTTCATATTTTAGCGCGGAAGGGCACGATGTCAAGAGGGAAGCCCCACACTGCCTTAGCCCGTTGGTGTTGGCAGGTTGGGACGGTGGGCGTTTGCGGGCAATAAAGTTAGGCTATCGCAACTCTTTGGCGAGGCGCTCATAGGCTTTTGCCAAGTCTTCCAAAGAGTCTTGCACGGCGTCGTGGCAATCAGCAAGGCGTTCGTAGGCTTTTTCCAATTGGCGCTGTTTTTGCTGGCGAGCGGAGCGGGCTTGCTCGCTAAAGAAACGCTCCATGCGGGCATGATACTCAGCATGCTCCCGACAGACGCTCGCCATTTCCCGCGCCCATCGGGCATTAGGCGTGGAGAGGGCGACGCTTTTGCCCATCCACCAACCCAAAGTGACGGCATTGAGCAGGCAACCACCAACGGCGACGAACCGAGCCCAACGCATCGCTCTTCCCTCCTTCGCTTTGCCGCTAACAACGGCGTTACCGCTTCAACGCTCGCAAGGTTGCCAAGTAATCCGCCAGTGTCTCCACATGGCGGATGAAAGTGCGGGAACGGATTTCGCCGTCTTCTATCCAGCGCCCTTCGGCATCTTGGGTGGCGAGGATGCGGCGGACTTCGGGTTCCAACTCCTTCAATCGTTCCCGCAATTCATTAGGCGTCGGAGGACGGTGGCGGCGAGCGAGGAATTTTTCGCGCCCATCCCGTTGCAACCGCTCCACTTCCCGCATCAGGGACAGGATGCCGAATTCGCCCTTGAAGGCGTAATGTCGGGGCAGGTCATCGTCGGTGTAGACGAGTTCGTAGCGGCGGTTGAAATAGAGTGGGCGGTTCGTCTGCAACTCGTAAAAGCGCGCCCATTGACCGTCGGGCAGTTGCGAGCGTTGCAGCCAAGCGATGGCTTTGGGGATGGGGCGCCAGTAGCGTTCTTCGCCCGTGACCAAGAACAACTCCATTAGCGCCCGAATTGCCCCTGCACTTTCACCAGCAGTGATGGCGGGTGGTTCAAACCGTCGCGCCCAAGCGGGTCGCATCTGGAAATCGTATTGCTGCGCCCATGCTGGTTGCGGGTCGGGCATTTGGGCGAGAATCAAAAAGTCGCCGCCTTTTTTCGCCCCATCCAGGTAGGCTTGCTTGCCGTAAAACTGGTAGGCGTCCAGCAAGGTGCGGATGTTGTTCAGCATCACGCCGTCGTTAAGCGTGTAAAAGCGATGATAGTCATAGCCTTTGCCAGGGTGCGTCCGCGACCAACTTTCGGGATAGCGGGCGGGCAGGATGGGGAACTGCTTGGGGTCGGGCGGTTTGCCGTCGTAAATTTGTCCCCATGCCCCGTTGGGATATTGCGCCTCCAGCAACTTTGCCAACCCATAATCAATCGCTTTGCGGATTTCCTTGTCGCTGCCTTTGAGGGCAACATCCACCCGCATCAAAAAGCGCAGGGCGCTTTGGGTGTTGTCGTCGTCGTAGACGCTGATGTTGCGCCGCCCTTTCGGGTCGCGTTCGCCCGCTTCCACATCGCTTCGGTAAAACCAACGGCGTCGCTCTTTTGGGTCAAACTCAAGGCGGTAATCCCAACCGCCTGAGGCAAGTTGCGTTTCCACAAGGGCGTTAGCGGTTTCAACGGCAGCGTCCAAGTAAAAACGGTCACCCGTCGCTTCGTAAGCCCGCAGGAATGCCATGCCGACGGCAGGTGTGCCCGGCGGTTGCACCCAACCTTGCGTCGCCGTCGCCTCCCCTTCGCCCCAACGCTTTGTCAAGTCCGCCGAGTAGCGCCAAAGGTAACTGCCCTTGACAGCGACTTTCGTGCGGAAGAAGCGGACGGCTTTGTCAAGGGCGTTGCGGACTTGTTGCTCCGACGGTTGCGCTCCCGCCATCGCCACGCCCCACAAAAGGCTTACCGCCACAAACTTCGCCATCAGTGACCGCATCGCCATTTCGTTTCACTTCCCGACACTTTCGGGCGTCAGCGTGTAAACGACCTGGTTGCCCATCGCTTCGCCTTCAA
>Ga0209393_1000548_pt1 | contig 18069 bp, 18 predicted proteins | sample SSWtaG_2_FD_184117 | JGI IMG/M metagenome (GOLD analysis project Ga0209393, IMG submission 184117) | Hot spring microbial communities from Sandy's Spring West, USA to study Microbial Dark Matter (Phase II) - SSWsed_130316 (SPAdes)... | ecosystem: Environmental > Aquatic > Thermal springs > Hot...
TGATATAGTATGTCCAGTTGTAGATGTTTAGGTTTGGTTCAAGTTTAGGAGCTGTTACACCTACCTGCTTAGAGAGTTCTAAGACTTCTTCCTTGAGAGATTCAATCTCACCTTGGCGTGAAATATATCCTCCGGCTCCTCCGATAGCCAGTCCCAGTACTCCAGCTACAGCAACCTTAAGAACATCTCTTCTACTAACCATCAAATAATACTTTGAGTTAGAGATATATATGGCTTTATACTAGAGCTCATCTCTAAACTATTTAAGCTTGTTCTTCTTGGTTTTCTTTATGGAGTTTTGCGAGCTTAGTGATGGTGAGTGGGAGGTTATTAAGCTTCTTCTACCTCCTAAGTCTAGGGTTGGTAGGCCTAGGTCTGATGATAGGATTGTCTTGAACAGTATACTATATGTTCTCGTTACAGGTTGTATGTGGATGGATATGCCTTTAAAGTATGGTTCGTATAAGACTGCTTTCTATGCCTCTAAGCATAGCTATAGGGCCTGGGAGCGAGCATGACTCTAGAAGGCTTATAGAGCTAATTCAAGGATTGTGAGAGAAGCCTATGCAGCTCTATGCAGACTCAGCATACGATACAGAAGGTATAAGGAGAAGCCTAGAATCTATGGGTGTAGAAGCTAACATACCTGTGAATCCTAGGAATTGTAGGAAGCCGAGACCATACAATATAAGCATCTATAAGAAGATGAAGCCTGCTGTAGAGAGATTTTCCGGATAGCTAAAATCATTTAGAAGGATAATTATAAGGTATGAAAAGCTAGAATCAACATACAAGGCCCCAACAATAATAACATCAATAATAATACACCTAAGATACAGAATTTAAAGATGAGTTCTTAAAATAACTCAGGAAAATTATCAGCTTAAGCTAATTCTAGATATTTCCGACCTTTTTAAACTCTTATCTCATAAGCAGGAAAAGACTACATAATCATCCAATCTTACTCCCTAGTTAGATGCCTACTATTGCATACTAGTTTAAAGGCTCTTCGTTCTGACTCTCAGATACTTTGTAATTGGATTATCATGGAATTACTAGGTGATGATTGAATAGGTTAAGGAATTAATGCAGCCATTATCGCTGCTTCTGTCCATAGTCTATTCTCTGCTTGGTCGTATACGACAGACCATTTTCCCTCGATTACTTCTGTAGTCATCTCGTTCCCTCTGTAAGCTGGGAGGCAATGCATGAATATTGCATCTTCCTTCGCGAGATTCATAACTTCAACTGTTACGGTGAATGGCTTGAAGTCTTCCTTCCTTTTTTCTTTCTCCATCTCAGGCTTCCCCATGCTCCACCATGTATTAGCGTAAACAATGTCTGCTCCTTTTACAGCTTCTCTAATATCATGGATTATCTCTAGTCTTGTACCATTTCTCGAGGCCACGTCTTGACCATACTTCCATATATCAGGTAGAGGCTCATACCCCTTCGGTGCAGCTATCACCAAGTCTATTCCAAATAGAGGCGCTACAGTAATAAGTGAATGGCATACATTCCATATATCTCCAGTGTAAACCATTTTTAATCCATCCAGTCTACCCTTCTTCTCTCTAATAGTTAGTAGGTCAGCCATAGCTTGGCATGGATGTTCTTCATCTGTTAAAGCATTTATTACAGGATTCTTCATGTACCTAGCATATTCTTCTACTTCAGCCTGCTCAAAAGTCCTGATAACCAACCCATCATAATATCTATCGAGGACTTTTGCTGTATCTATTATGGGCTCTCCTCTAGCAAGCTGTAGTTCATCAGGCCTCATATACACTGAGAATGCTCCAAGCCTACTAGCTGCAACCTGGAAAGAATTCCTAGTCCTAGTAGAAGGCTTCTTAAACAGCAAGGCAATATTCCTGCCCTCCAGGACCTCTCTAAGACTCCTCCTCATACCCCCATAAAACATAGACTTAATCTGAGAAGATAAGTCAAGTAGAAACTCAAGCTCCTCCCTACTGAAATCTCTCGTAGTAATAAAATCTCTACCTTTAAGGAGAAATATAGACATAGAACATTCCCGGAGGTCTCCCTAGTTAATTTAATATATAACGGTTTTTCTAATAGTTGGGGTAGTGTCCAGATAAGGGGTTATATAGCTAGGTAGGTTCCTTATAATCGCCCAAGTCGGGAAATAGCTACTCCCTAATGGTATTTAAAGCCTTATCCGGACACTATGATAGTTGGCCCGTAAATATTAATACGTTAACTCTTCGAGCCGATTATAATGGTTAGCTCCACTTACACTTCATGGCTTTTCATAAAGATCAGCGAGAAAAGGATTCAGTAGAAGCCTTAGACTTCAGTTATCCTAAACATCCTTTACTTTTAGAGATATGGCAAAGAAACTACTAACTTAAGACTGGAGGAGAGCACCATTAAAATCGTTATTAAGTTTTTAAGATGCATCTAATAGTGGTGTCGGAAGCATGTTGCTTAATGATTTCTTGAAGTATTTTAAAGAGTTGGACGATGAAGTAATTAAGAAAGCTGTAAGATTCTGGATAGAGGCGCCAGTTGAGAAGTATAGTTTCTCAGATACGATTAAAGAATGGGGTATTAGGTGTCTTCCCCCTCAACCTATAGAAGAATTTATTAGAATAGACAATATAGTTAAAGTTCTTGGTAAAGATGGATTAAATATATTCATTACTGTAGATCAGATTATTAGTCTGCTACCTAACTCTCTATATCAGCAAGTAATCAAAGCTGGAGGTGATGAGAGGTTATCGATTCTTAGAGGTTTCTGTAGGAGGATAGAGAACAATGTAGAAGGAAAAAGCTTAACAGATCTAAAGCCTGAAGATGCAAAGAAAGAGAAAGTACTGCTCATGATCCCATCTCAGAAACAGTTAAAGATTGTGTATAATAATTGGGATAGGTGGGTGTGGAGGAGGATAGCATATAATGGAGAACCCACCCCCTCAGTGGACGGTTGGATTAAAGATGTTTTAAGACTTGCAGATGCTCTCGAAAATGCAAGTGTTACTCCAATCATTGCAACCGATAAATCAATAGAAGAGAGAATAAAAGAAGGAGCTCCACATAATGTAATAGGGCTGGATATCCCTGAGGATTTTGCTAAAATAGGTTATGTTAGAGATCAGAGTGTAACATGGTGTAAGCATCCAATAATAGGAAACATGGCTTTAGATATTCGGCAAGGAGAAGAATGGATCATAAACGAAGTATACTATAGTTTGAAGCTTACTCCATTACTCAGGATAAGATGGGCTAAGGATAGAGAATACTTAGTAAAAGCAAAAATGGAGGGCGGCAACCTCTTCTTACTAAAAATCGATGGTTCAACCATCCTCTTAACTGGAATAGGGGTTAGAGGATCCAACTATCCTACTTTTAAAGTATTATCTGAGGTTCTCCCAGAAGAAGTAAGAATAATTGGGGTACCCCTATCAGGTTATGTGAAAAGCTGGGCTGAGACAGGAGCAGTCCACCTTGATGTAGTATTTACATATTTAGGTGAGCTGAATGGTGTATATTATGCGGTTTTAGATCCATTAAGGCTTGGGTTTTATTCTGGGCTAGAATATGTTAGGGAGAAAGAAGCATTCCAAATAATACCTCTTGGGAGATTGTTTAAAGAATTAGGCTTGATAATTGATGAACCTCCAAGAGAGAAAACTAGCCTTATCACCATGAGCAATGCTTTAAACCTAGGTAAAGGTAAACTCATAGTAGATGCTTATAACAGAGAAGTAAACAAGTATCTTGAAAGAGAATTCGGCGTAGACGTTATTGAAGTCGAGATACCTCAAGTAGAAGCTGGGGGCGGAGGACCAAGATGCGCCAGCAGAGAATTATGGGGTGATTAATCCATACTCTAGAAGTAAAGAATCAATAAAACAAGGTAGTGACCTAGTAGATCGATATATGTTAGAAGGAATCCAGCGGCCTCTCTACTTATAAGAGGAAGTTTAGAAGTAAATACTAGTGACTCTGAAACCCTATCTCAACCAACCCTTCATGATAGATTCTTAGTAAATTATAGAGACTGCTGATTTATAGTTTATGTCTTCTTAAATTCTTTCTCAGCTATCTTTATACAGTCTTCTATTACGTCTATAGCATACATTAATACTTCCTCCTCAATCGTGAGTGGGGGCTGGATCCTTAGAATCCAGTCTCCAACATCCATTAATGGCACTACGCCTCTCTTAATAGATTCTAGGTAAACAGTCCTCGCAGATTCCGGGTTCCTAGTCTTCATATTCTTATCTTTTACAAACTCTATACCGATTAGAAGACCTCTACCTCTAACATCTCCTACTATCTCATACCTATCTACCCAATCCTTAATCCTCTTTAGAGCCTTCTCACCAAGCTTGGCAGACCTCTCGATTATCCCGTATTTTTCTAATACTCTAATATTTGCGACAGCTGCTAAGCATCCTGCTGGATGCCCGCCGAATGTTGTACCATATTCAACAGGCTCAGAAGCCATAGCTTCTTCAGAGCCATACACTGCGGCTATTGGAAATATGCCTCCGCTTATCCCTTTTCCGAGAGGCATAATATCTACATCGATACCCCAATGTTGGATCGCAAACCACTTACCTGTTCTACCGAATCCCGTCATTACTTCATCAGCTATCAAGAACCATCCATATTTATCTGCAAGTTCTCTTAATCCATATATGAAGCTGTCGGGTGGTATCCAGACTCCCGCCTCACATGCTATCGGCTCAAATAATATTGCAGATATTCTATCTGGAGCAGCCTGATACTTTAAAACCCATTCTTCTATATAGTCTATGATGAATCTACCCCATTCTTCGCAATCCATGTATTCAGGTCTCCTGTAGCAATCGGGGTATGGGAGTAGGATAGCAGCATTACCATACAGGTTTTCAAAGAATCTCCTAGACTCAGCACCTTCTGGACTGTACCCTAGTGTGCCAGTATAGTATCCATGGTATTGTCCTAGAAAACTTATTATGTGCGGTCTCTTCTTAACTTTAACAGCAAACTTTACTGCTGCATCTACAGCTCCCGTACCTGAAAGCTCCAAAGCTATCCTAGTAAGCTTACTCGACGGTCTTATCCTTAAGAGTTCATTAACTAGGTCGAAAACAGCTGTATGAAGGTTTAAGCCATACATTACGAAGCCATACTGTTTTAATCCTTCAATAGCTGCTTCGAGAACTTCCCTATTAACGTTTCCTACATTGTTTGTTGACCATTGACTCGTTAAATCTATAAAGCGTCTACCTTCAACATCTATAAGATACGATCCTTCCGCCCTCTCAACTAGAAAGCTTGTAACGATAGTTTCAGGAGACCATATACTCTTAGGGAGAAACTTTCTCGCCATCTCAAAGTATCTTAATGTTTCAGAACTTACTTTTTCACTATTCATATGTACAACATACCTCGGAACATCGTCTATGTAACTATAATTATTGTGTATATATATCTAAATCTAAAACATTTCCGTTACTACTACGCAGAAATATAAATACTTGAAACAACTAATTATAGACTATTTAAGCCTATCCTATGAAGTGCCAATCAACTATCTATAACAAGTGGTGATTAACTTGCATATTCTTACCAAATCATAGTTGACTCTTTTCATACATCTCATCTTAGTTTCTTGCCCCAGTAGTTGATGAATGTTTTTAGTGATCTATCATACGTCTTCTCTATTTCTGGTGGGAAGAAGCATGCTGGAAGCTCTCTATGACTCCAATGATATTTAAGACATTCACAGCATATACCTTTACGTGGACACGGCTCATAAGTACAATTACAGCTAAAAAGATTAGAATCAACTTTACATATCCTCTGACTCACATAAACCACCTAGCACCATATCTAAGAAACAAAAACAAATACCTTAACCTTTACATATCTAAAGCATAGAGAAGTGCATCCCACTGCATCACGTAGCCTCGCAACCTAACTAAAGAATAAGATTTATTATATGGGGCCGCTGGGATTTGAACCCAGGATCTCGCGGGCCCAAGCCGCGTGTCATAGCCAAGCTAGACCACGGCCCCCTGTTTCTAAGTTTTGGATACTGATATATAATGTTAGAGATGTATTGGTTCTTCTTCTGTTACTACTGAATGTATTCTTATATCATATTCTCCTAGGTTTTGGAGTATCGGTGTTGGGGATAGGTATTCGGGCGGGTAGACCCCTCTTGCCTTGATCTCTTCTTCTCCAAGCATTATTGCTAATACTGCTGGCGGTGTCCCAGTTAGGTATGATGTAGCAGTTGTATCGAATTCTTCATATGCTTCCTCATGGCTCATCAATGTATAGATAGTATATTTTACATGTTTTCTACCTTTCTTCCCTTTAACTTCTACAGCTATTCCAGCATATCCTGAGACTTTCCCAGCGAGTTCTTCTGGATTCGGTAGGACAGCATAGAGAACTTTAGCAGGTGAGACTCTCTGCCCGTCTACTCTAACCTTCTTCCTACTAAGTAGCCCGATTACTTTTAGTACTCTAAGTATCTGGACAACGTCTTTAGGTATAAAGAGTTTAAAGTCTACGTATCTCACGTTTTTAATGTACTTGGGGATTGTGAAGACTTCTTCATGTGAGACAGCGTATACTGGTAGTCTATTTATAGGTTGAGGGAACTCGTATTCTTCGTACCCGCTGAGAGGTGGAAGCTTCTTAAACTTGCCATTTTGGTAGATGTATGCAGCTTCGAATAGCTCTGCAAAATATACTTCTTTAGAGAATAATGGTGTTAGATGGCCTCTCATGCCTTTAACTATACTGCTTTCACAGTCTCTAATCTTTATTGATTCAACTTTTGTTAATTGGTCTGCTGCATATCTAGCGAAGATGTTGGATAGACCGGGGTCTTCACCCATACATATTATTCCTGTCAATCCTTCTTTTTTAAATGCTTCATGGAATTTTAACTGCTGGTCTGGGTCATCGCTTGCTAAGTCTATATAGTGTGTTCCAGCTTTAAGAGAAGCTTTCATTAATTGTATGTTGAATCTTGGAAGAGTAGCATTGATCAATACATCTGAATTCTTAATAAGTTTAACAACCTGTTCTATATTCGATGCATTTGCTCTCCTTGGAATAACTTTCCTCCTACCCGTCTCTAAAGCCACTTTCTTAGCTCTCTCATAGTATTTATCTGCAAGTATTAATTCTTCGACTTCTTCACTTTTTGCGAGATGTTTAGCTATAACTGAGCCTACAGCGCCTACTCCAACAATAACTGCTTTCAGAGTTTCACCTCTCGAAGATTAATCCAAGAAAATAGCATCTCACGTAATAGATTGGAGAAGCCATTCCAATAATAATTCATAAATCTTCACCAAGCCAGCTATCACAGGCTACATCTAGGATTACCCAGTGGAGATTTATTTATTTTTCTAGTTTGAGGCGTCTACTAATTTATAAGTATCTTGTCTTTAAGGTATTACCTTTAATAAGCGTTTCTTAACTTAAGTTTCTTCTAATATCACTGTGTGAGGTGGACAGTCATGCTCCTTCTATTCTTGGTGCTATTAGGTATTCTAGTTTTCCTGAGGGTATTGGGAAGCCGAGTTTTATAGGTTTGTTTGTTGAGAGATTCATTACTACTTCTTCTGAGAGGTCGCTTCCAGCCTTCATAATCTTGTCAAGATATGTTATGCTGAAGTTAGCCCATACTTCTTTATCAGTCTCTATCTCATATACTGCTGCACCCATCTTAGTAAGCTTTGTCTGAACTGTTCCAAGCTCCCCTCTGGCTAGGAATATTACCTCATTAGGGTTTATAGTTATCTTTACATAATCACTTACGACGTCACTATCTTTTATAGCATCTATCACTGCATCTACATTTAATCTTGCTTTTGCATCGAAAGACAGCTTAGGCGTTGTACTTCTTGCTTCAACAGTCTCTAGAGTATTTAAAGTGAACATCCTCTCCCTTGAGCTAGTTGCATCCATTAATATTATATTAAGCTTTCTCGCTTGATCATCATATATTATTGTTAGAGTCTCACCTTTCTTTATCCTCTTAAGAAACTTCATCATCTCAGATATGCTAAGAGTCATCTGAAGCTCTCCACTACACTCATATTCTTCAGCAGCTGAATTACTTAACTCGAAATCAACTAAAGATATGTGAGCTGGATCCATCGCTATCAACCTAATGCCTTCCTCAGTAATCTTGAATGTTCCTTCATCTACAACAGCATGTACAGCTTTTATTAAGTCTGAGAAGTAATCTGCGCTCGGTAACTTCATCCTAAAAGACATCTTTTCTCCAGTTTTAAGATTACATTGGAGATTAAAAAAGTTGACGTGAAGTTTTGAAGGAATTGTAACTCTAAGCTTTTTAAATTGATACTTCTACAATCTCTTCATCCTTTAAGTATTCCATCTAGTATGTCTAACTATTCATATTCATTCAACTCTTCTAGCTTGGGTTACTAGTTTGACGGCACCCCATGCTTATGCTTAAGGATATAAACAATCCTATGAGGCCTGGATACTGAAACCCTACCACATATCCTAACAATCATCAATATAATAAGAGGGCGAAAGGCATCTATCACATTTAGCTAACACGATATACGTGGATATTAAAAGAGGTGTGGTGAAGCCATCATATAAGGAGCTGATTGATATAACTACTAGGAGTCAAAGGAGAGTATTATACAAGCTACAGGTAGAGATTTTAAAGACGACTCTGAAGGAAGTATGGAGAACTGTTAATGATACAAACAACAGACCTGCCGGCCTCACAGCTTTTACTGCTTATCGGCCAGCCCCTTCCCTATATTTTAATTAAAAATCTAACTGTCGAAGTTATTTAAGAATCGTCAATTTAAGGCTTAAGATTACCTATGAGTATTGTTGGAAAGGCATTGAGAAGAGTCTTAAGGGATGAATACGTTGACTCTAAGAAGAGAGTTCGGAAATCCCTCTGTCTTACTCTGAGTAAATATAAAGTCAAACCCTCCCTTACAAAAGCCTTAAAAAAGAAATTCATTCAATATGTGATGACCCATCAATATAAGTACCTTAAACACTAGGAAAGAAAGTCTTCATTCTATGGGGAACAAATTAAAATATTTATTTTAAGCTTGATAGAAAGTATTAGATTGCATGGCGTTGCGACATGGAGTTGAGGATTGAGCTAGAAGGATACCTTGAATTAACCATGGATGTAAGTAGTTTAGCATCCAAGATATCTGAGTTGGTTAGAGAAGCTAATGAAAAGTTTAGGGAGAGCGTTCAGGGGAGGGAGGCTTCTGAGACAGCAGTAATCGTAGAATACAGTGGAGAAGGAAGGAGATTAAAAGTTAAGATAATCTCTGGAGGTAGGCTTAGAGCGCATGATGCATTCCTTAGGTTTAAGAATATATTAGTAGAGAAGCTTGGACCATCGATGAAGATTGGTGTAAGAGAAATATCCATAGACAAGCTTACAGTCAAGGTCGCTGGAGAGCATGTAAGCTTACCAACTGTGGAGGAGAAGCTTAAAGGCGTTGCTGAAGTATCAACTGAAGATGATACATTAGTTTTAATCTTCAGAAATCTATCCGACCATGATATACGTGATAGAGTAGTAGACCGAGCTATAAGATTAGTGAGAGTTGAAGAGAAAGCTGTAGAAGAAGCTGAGAAACTTGCACCCTTCGGTACAGTCCTAATAAAAGGTGTAGAGAAGCCATTTATGTTTAGTGGTGAGATCTCCGCTGAAGCCGAGAGGCTTAACTGGGCTAAGCGTTACCCAGGTAGAGGTCAATGGATCTTCACAAGCCCTATGACTGCACTACTTAGAACATTATCTGAGATGCTGATAGATTATGTTGCAAGACCTCTCGGTTTTCAAGAATGGATGTTTCCACGTTTAATGCCTTTTGAAGTATTCAAGAAGCTTTCAACATACATAGAGCATCTACCAGAAGGGCTATTCTATGTCTGCGCTCCACCCAGGGATCCCTCAGTTTTTGAAGAATTCAAGAGAGAATATACTTTGAGGAGAGAGTTAAGGAGAGATTTACTAAAGAATGTCTTAGAAGAGCCTGGGTATGTTTTAGAAGCTGTACAGTGCCCACCATTCTATCAATATTTCTCAGGAGAGATAGTTAGGCTGGAAGACCTACCCGTCAAGGTCTTCGATGTTTTAGGTGGATGGACATGGAGGAATGAGGCTGGAGGGGTTGAAGGTATTGTTAGAACCAATGAGTTCTGGAGGATGGAGATGGTCTTCTTAGCAAGTCCAGAAGAAGTAGTTGAGATAAGAAATAAAGTAACAGAGAAATCTATAGAATTAGTTGACAAGATCCTAGATATGGAGTGGAGACTCGTAGCTGGAGCACCCTTCTTCCTATCCCCTGAGGAAGCTTCTAAACGCCTCATAGATATATCCAGCTTCGATAAGATACCTACATTCGATATAGAAGTCTATCTACCCTACAGGGGGGAGAGAGATAAAGCTGAGTGGCTTGAGATAACAGCTGCAACAGTTCATAGGGACTACTATGTTAAAGCATTCAAGATAAGAGAAGCAAAGAATAGAGAGATATGGACTGGATGCGTAGGTCATGGATTAACAAGGTGGGCTGCAGGCTTCCTAGCTAGACATGGCTTCAATTTTGAGGACTGGCCTAAAGAAGTAAAGGATAGAATAAGAGAGCTACCGCAACCGCCGAGGACAGTTACCTAGCCCTATTACTCGATATCGTTGTATCTTGAAGCATCTGCTATCTTCAACGTTAGAGTTATAGGAGGGCTCACCCTTAATATATTAAGAGTTGAAGCTCTCAATTAGAGGGATATACTCTACAGCTTTAGCTAAGCTACTGATAGATAAAGGATTCAAGATCGTTAAACCTACGAAGTCTCAGATTGAAAGATTTGGGTTAACAAATCTAGTTGTAGAGCCTGATGCAGTAATTACAGATTCACCTGATAGGCACTTCATAGAAGTGAGGGGGGTTCTAGAAGTTGTTAACCCTTTAGTATGTGAGATGAGAGGTTTCTTCGAAGACTTAATTATCTTGTGGAAAATGAAAGATACGAATAATTCATATGTTAGAGTAGGTTTTCCAGTTGAGGCTATGAAGAAGCTTGATGAATTAAGATCTATGGTAACATATACTGTTCCATGGCATCATTATTGTAGAGCAGGCGGGGAAACACTTTCAAGTATGGTTAGCTTTGCTGAAGACCTAGTTGAGAAAGGGCTTGTATCCCCAGAAGAAATGAACAAAATGTTTGAAGAGCAAGTCAAACAGTTCACTCCAAAGCTTGGCTCCAAGATTAAGATAGTTCACGTAAAACTTCATGGTGGAAGAATCGTCTTCGGACCAGGTAAAGTTATCTGGAGAGGTAACGAAACTATTAAAGTTCTTAGGAGAATTATGAGTTCTGGGATATATGATGGTCTAGGTATACCGAAACAGGTTGGAGACTATGCTGTTACAGAAGCTAGAAAACTAGATATGTGGACTAAGACAAGCTATTATAGCTTCTCGGGAAATTTTAAAGGCGCATACTATAATATCTGCACACCTGTTGCATTCTATCCCGACCAGATACATTACTTCGACCTAGAGATAGATGTAGTCTATCTTCCCAATCTTGAAGTTAAAATAATCGATAGAGAACATCTTGAACAAGCATTTAATCAAGAGATTATAAGTAGTAAGCTTTTCGAGAAAGCATTAAGACAAGCTGAGGAAATATCTAGAACTCTTCTCTAAACTATTTAGGCTTGTTTGGGGTAGGTTTGATCTTGTCAACTTTTACTTAAGTTTTTCTTATTTATAAGTTTTAGATTTTTAAGTGAGGGACTGGAGAAGCTATTCTTCTAATATGGCATCAGGAAGGGTATTACCTGGTTGACAGGATCGTAGGTTTTCTCTATGGAGTTTTATAAGCTTAGTGATAGTAGATGGGAGAATTATCGGGAATATTCTTCCTCATAGGTATAGGGCTGATGATAGGATGGTCTTAAATGACATATATGTGCTTACTACTGGATATAGGTGAATGGATATACCTACTAGGTATAGCTTAATTAAGACTGCTTAGAAGAAGCTTAAAAGATGTTAGAATAAAGATGTATAGGATAGGATATTTAAGGTGTTGGTATCTATGAGAAGATATGTTAGAGTTACTGTAGAGAGATTCTATGGATAGATTAAGAACTCTAGGAGAATAATATTAAGGTATGAGAAGCTTGCATCAACATATAAAGCACTAGCAACCATAATAATCCACCTAAGATACAGAATTTAGAGATGAGTTCAGAATTTAAGATAAAGCTGAGGCTAGTGATAAAGAAGTATGAGTGGCTGGTGAGGTAGAAGAAGACTCTAAAGATGCTGATAACTAAGGGATTCGATTACAATTTCAAAGAGTTCATAAAATTAATACAAAAAGACTTGAAGAAGACTGTTAAAAAGATTATTTCCACCGTCTCCAACAGCCGTTACGTAGAAGTTTATCGGAGGGTCTGTGATATCCTCCGAATCAAAGATAGCGTTGAAGTCGCAATATTAATAATGGAGTTGCCCTTCCTACACCAAGGGTGTAGGAAAGCTGAGAGTGTATCTAGGGCTCAACCCAGTAAAAACAACAACCACTATAATCGACGGCTAAGACGGCGTCTAGGAGCTCTTGCCTATAACATCTTCATCAATAACTATAGAAGGAAGAAGGATGAATCAAAAGAATTCATTAATATTTTAAAGAATGCTTCTTCTAAGGGTGAAGCCCTACTAAGAATACAGTTGACGATACTAAGAATTTACGAAAGATATGAATGGCCGGTAAGCCTCTCTCCTTATTTTATATTTTAGTATTATTCAAGGGTTTAGTAGTCGTAGCTTGATGTACCCTTCTCTTAGCCCTAATAATCTAATTTCATCATTTAATAGACGTCTACTTGAGATCTTGATCCTGTTGATTAATTTATTGAAAGCTTATTCTAAGAGTGTACAAACTTTACACTAAATAGGAAAAAATAGTAATCTCCATTTAACCTTAATACTATATTAAGTAAAACTAGATAAGTAAACCTAGGTCGACTAAAGTAAACTTCTCTATATTCTCTAGGATGGGCTCACGGAGATTCTTCTTCCTAAAACAATGGCGTTTTAAGAGTATATTTCATCTGAAATCTTTAGGTCTCTTCTTAACCATTGCTTGTAGAATCCATGGTTGTTTGAGATTTAGGAATAGACCTTGTTTAGAGAGATTGTTTACGAGGAATATTGATGGAAACAAGCTTAATGCTACATGTAGTATATTGTAGACTGCTGTGAAGACTAAGACTAGGAGTAAGCCTCCTAGCCCAGCTTCTATCTCTAAGCCTAGAGCTATTGATAGAGACTTTACAGCGAATTCCAGAAAGAAGGGCATAATTATTACTAAGACTAAGTAGTTACTGACAGTTGTAGCTAGAACCCTCAGCAGGCTACTGAATATGAATACTGAGATGTAGGGTATCATAAATCTTGACACTAGCTTGTAGCTTACCCATAAACCTACCAGCATAGAAGCTACCGCAATAAATTTCATTGCTGGACCAATTGGCGTCCATTCCCCAAATATGTTAAGAACTAGCCAGTAAGTTAATGCAGAGATAAATCCGGGTACTGGACCGAAGCCTAAGAAGGCTGTAACTACTGGTATCTCAGCTATATCGAACTTTAAATAGGGTATTAAAGGAAAAGAGAAGCTTAAAGGCATCATCGCTAGGACTGCTGAGAAAGCTCCGAAAACTGTTGAAATAGCTATTACTAGGGATATTCTAGCCTCTGGATTTCCAGGCACGTGTATAAGCTGACTCTACCACTACTTAAACTTAAGTATTTACAAAAAAATGAGTAGAATTATACATTTATATCATGATAGTAAGCCGTTGAAGAAGTCTTTAACAGCTTTCTCATAATCTGATTGGTCGCCTACATCAATCCAGTAGCCATTATGGAGGTAAGCATATAGTTTATTCTGGTCTGCGAGTTCTGGGAATACATCTTCTTCTAGAGATGAAGATCTATCAGATGGTATGTAATCAAATATTGCAGGTTCAAATACATAGATTCCAGCATTAACGAATCCTGGAACAGCTTGCCTAGGCTTCTCTCTAAATGCTATAACCCTTCCTTCTTCATCTACTGAGACTAGCCCGAACCTTCTCGCATCTTCAACTCTCGTTAAAACAATCGTTGCAACACCATTCTTCTCTCTATGATATCTGATTAAGCTAGATATGTCTAACCCAGTGAATATTATGTCTCCATTAACAGTTAAGAAAGTACTATTCAATTTCCTTTCAGCATTCTTTACTGCACCTGCTGTTCCAAGAGGAGCTTTCTCGATAGAATAATCTATTGACACGCCTAAGAGCCTACCATCTCCAAAATATTTTATTAAATGTTCACCTAGGTATCCTATTGCTAAGATGAAGTTGTAGATTCCCTGCTTCTTCAAGTATGTAATGATATGCTCAGTTATTGGTTTATATCCTATGGGTATCATTGGTTTAGGTATACTGTATGTGAGAGGTGTCAAACCCGTACCTCTACCACCACATAAGATAACACATTTCAATGATTCTTTCATCAGCTTCTCTCTAACTGCTTCAATAATGAAAGAGCTTCTCTTCCTAGCAGGTACATGCTTCTTTAATGCATCCCAAACCTCAATTGGAAATTCTATACTCGTTCTATGCTTAGACATACATATAGAATAACGAACATGTACATTATAAATTTATGTCCTCAGAAAATGAGGAAGAAGCAGATTTAAAGCTAATCTTAAAGCTTATTCCATTATAAAGCTTTTATCTTTAAATATAGTGAGAATATTTTATACCTTTTTAGTTAGAAATATTAAAAGAAGCCTACAGGGCTTGGTTGGCGAGCTTACTCAATGTCTTAAGTCTATTGTTGTATCAGCTCCAGGTCAAGCTGACTTCTTAAATACTCACCAAGATTGTAAAAGGTTACCTATTACCCCAGTAGCTATCAAGGTTAGATGTTATTCTATTTAAGAATAAAGGCTCAATTATAGGTGCCTCATTAACCCATCCCCACAGCCAAATCTATGCTCTACCGTTTATCCCTCCTAGAATAATGAAGGATAAAGTCTACTCAAAGATATAGAGATGAATACTATAGAAACTTATTTGAAGACATTTTGAGAAACGAAAGAGAAGAAGGTACGAGAATCATCTATGGAAATAAGTCCTTTATACTTTCCTATCTTTCTTCGTTATACGGCCCTATGAAGTACCACACCTATCTTAAGGGAAATATAAAATCATTGACTGAACTAAGCAAGAAGATGGGTTAATGCTTGCAGATATTATTAGAGTGACTGTTGCAATGTATGAAGAGATGTTTGGAGAAGATTGTGCATACATGATGGTCTTCCATCAATCACCCACAAGTAAATATGATGATTATAGATTGCACATTGAATTCTACACTCCACATATCTCAAGAGATAGAATTAAGTATGCTGCAGGAATAGAGTGGAGTGCATGGATCTTTACACATGATGGCGTACCTGAGGAGAGAGTGAAAGAGCTTAAACAAGCTATATGAAAAATCTTGGAGAATTTAGACCATCTAGGAGAAGCCTTTACGTAATCCTAGACAAGTTATACTGATCTAGAGCACATAGACGCATAATTACAGATCCTGTCTAGGTAATACTCTTCCTTGGTTTTTTATTGTTATGGTTATGTTTCTTATTATTGCTATTGTTGATGCATAGTCTTCTATCGACTGGATCTTCCAACTATTTATATTATTGTAGAATCTCCTAGTTCTCTGTTTAAGGTATCCGAAGAATCTCTCAACGATATTCCCTACACCGAATCTTTGATATCTGTATTCTATTCCAAGCCTATCTAGAGCCCATCTATATCATGGACTTCTATCAACTATTACTAGGGGCTTGTTACTGCATAGTTTTAGAGCTTTCTTTAGGAGTGTTATAGCGTTTAGACAGCTCCTACCATAGGAGGCGTCTAGAGCTAGCAACTCCCCTTGAATCAACGTCAGCAGACCATACATATACCCAGACCTTCTTAACACGTAGCCTTGTCTCATCAACAACTATACACCTCCTATACCTTGGCTTAGAAGTAAATTTAGAAACTTTCCTACAAATACTATGAAACATATACTTTAAGATAGCTAAAACCTTAACCTCTCTACTTTTTTATTACGTTTAAAACAACTAGAGATAACGGCCACAACATCCATGTAATTAATACATACTTCCCAGACTTTAAATATATGCCTTATTTGGACACTATCGATAGATGCTATAACAAGCCATTGATAATAGTTGATAGAAGAAGATCATGGTATAGATGGGCTCTAGATAGGCTTGGAATAGAATATAGGGTTAAGAGATTCTTTAGATATCTCAAAGAGAGGACAATGGTATTCTATCATAAGCTTAGCGCAAGAAACAATATACAGGGGATAAAGAACCTAAATCTGTTCCTCAATCTATTCACATCACACTATATTACCAAACAATCAAGATGGAAAGTGGATGAAATGCTTATTTGGACACTATCTTGTCTATGCATAAAACTAAAAAACTGGCTTCTACTATGTTTGCTTGAACATGGTTCTGAAAGTTGGAATTAATGGAATGGGTAGAATTGGTAGACTGTTTCTAAGAGCTGCACTAGAAGATCCAGAGTATAGTAAGAAGTTCGAGGTTGTAGCTTTCAACGAACTCGCAGATACGAAGACTACTGCACTGCTCTTAAAGTATGACTCAGTTCATCGAAGATGGAATAGAGAGGTATCATATACAGATAGAAGTGTTATAGTAGATGGTAAAGAGCTTAGAGCTTATAATATACGTGATCCATCTCAAATACCTTGGAAAGAAGAAGGAGTTGAGCTAGTTGTAGAAGCAACTGGAGTGTTTACGAGCAAGGCAGATGCTTCAAAACATATTAGAGATACTGTTAAGAAAGTCCTAGTTACAGCTCCATGTAAAGATGCAGATGTCACGATAGTTCCAGGTGTAAATGATCACATGCTAGACTTGTCCAGGCAGGACGTTATCTCTGCGGCCTCCTGTACAACAAATTGTCTTGCACCAATGGTTAAAGTACTCTTAGACAACTTTGGAATAAAGAAAGGATTCATGATAACCGTTCATGCTTATACAAATGACCAGAGGGTTCTAGACCTAGTACATAGAGATTTAAGAAGAGCTAGAGCTGCATCTCTATCAATAATACCTACAACTACTGGAGCCGCATCTGCTCTCCACTTAGTAATCCCTGAAGTAAAAGGGAAGATGAATGGGATAGCCCTCAGAGTACCTGTCCCAGACGGTTCAGTTACAGATTTAACAGCTGTACTTGAAAGAGAGACAACAATAGATGAAGTTAGGAAAGCATATAAAACAGCAGCCGAAGGTAAGATGAAGAAAATATTAGAGTATACAGAAGACCCGATTGTTTCAGCAGATATAATAGGTAATCCACATTCATGCATTATTGATGGACTGAGTATAATGACTATCGGAGAGAGAAGCGATATAGTAAAGGTTCTCGGATGGTATGATAATGAATGGGGATACAGCTGCAGACTCGTCGATATAGTAAATCGAATAGCTGAACAATGGTAGTGCTAATCCGCCTACATCTATGGTTAATTCAAGATATCCTTTTAGCTCAATCCTCAACTCTATATCATAATGCTTATTGGTAGTCTTAAATCTCAACTCAATATTCTTTAAAACCATCTAAAAAGACATAAATAGTGTTCAGATAAGCGAGATTTATATTAAATCTCATCGATCTAAAAAATAAGGGGAGGTAAGCTAGCCGATGAGCTATGGTAGCTATTAGAGCCAGTGAGAAGATAAAATTGCAACAATTTTCTGGTTGTTTACTATATAACCCTACTGGTCTCACAGCTTTTACTGCTCATCGGCCAGCAAGGTTATTGATTTGGTTGTTTGCTAGAAGATATGCTTTTCTAATTATCTTTAATATCCTTGACTGTAGCTTGTAGATTGCTTTCTTATGTGGTAGAGAATTGATAATCTCTTTGGATT
>Ga0209393_1000550_pt1 | contig 18063 bp, 18 predicted proteins | sample SSWtaG_2_FD_184117 | JGI IMG/M metagenome (GOLD analysis project Ga0209393, IMG submission 184117) | Hot spring microbial communities from Sandy's Spring West, USA to study Microbial Dark Matter (Phase II) - SSWsed_130316 (SPAdes)... | ecosystem: Environmental > Aquatic > Thermal springs > Hot...
AGGGTTGGGACGGCGGACACCTTTCTCATCAGCAGGCAGCCAATCTTGCTTGTCCGAATAATCCATCTTCACTGGAGGTCGCCCGTCGGCGAAGAACTGATACTCAATGAGTTGAGGCCAAATGTGACCCCATCGCCAAGTCTTGAGCCCAATTCGCTTGATGATTTCCTGCCTTTTAGGGTCTCTTGCATAGCCAGTGAAGTTGAAGCCCCAACAGGCGTTAAGTTCAGGACCACCGAAGGACGGCAGGCGATTTTCAAAAGCGGGTTCCCTTAAAATGTCAAGCCCTACACGGACGGAAAGGTTCTTTTTCTTCGGGACGACGACACCCAAAGGTTCAGGACCGTAAAATCGGCAACCTAACTCCTCCAGCAAAGCATATGCACCATAGACGCAGCCCCTCGGAACTGAAGCATCAATAGAAACTTCGTCTTTGCTGCTCTTTAGACGAAAACCGTCAAGTTTTGCCGCTCCCCTCCTGACACGGATGACAATCCTTGCTCCTTTCACTTTTTGACCATCTGATACGATTGGCAATTGAGCCCCACTCATTCGCTCAATGTGTCGCTGTAGGACTTCCGCTGCATACGCAGGTGGACCTTCTGGTGGCGCAACGATGGTTGCCTTCGGTTTCCCATCACGAACTAACTCAACTGCCCCAACAGCCATCACTGTCATACACACAGCCAAAATCGCCCACGAAATTCCCCAAATCATCTCCCAACACCTCCAAATGCCGAGTTTATTTTTCTGAAACAGCCGGGTTCCATTTTACCGCATGACAGAGTTGCTTGGTTTCCGTTCCCAATTCCGAACAGGCAGTGACGAGACAATTGGAATGAAAGTGGCGGTAAGGTATATGCAGCAAGGCGTTGTTGCATAATTCCTGAAGGAAAAGGCAATCAATAGCGCTAAAAGCCACTCAGAACAGTTGATTGTAAGGGGCATAATAGCAGGAAAGTGTCAACAAAATTCCCGAAACCATCACCACCAGCAAATTAGCCCATTGCATCATTGCACCCCGCCCCAATCACTGCCCGCAAAGTCGCCGATACAAATCCAAAACTTTCTCCACATATCTTGGCGTAATTCCGTTCTGAGGAATTCCTCCCGCTTTGCTCACGGCGTTAGGTCCAGAATTGTAGGCTGCAAGGGCTAATTCCAATGACCCGAACCTGTCCAATTGCTGTCGCAAGTAGCGGACGCATCCTTCAATGTTTTGAACTGGGTCATGAGGGTCAACACCTAAACCTGCAGCCGTTTCAGGCTTTAATTGCCCCAACCCAATTTCACCTTTTTTGCCCACTGCATCGGGTCTAAAGGATGATTCGCATGCAATCACAGCAACGACCAAGCGTGGGTCAACACCGTTTTGTATGCTTGACCTTAGAATGGCTGCTGCAAAGGTCTCCGCTTGTTCGTCGGTCAAATTGGGGTTGAAAAACTTTGCTGCTGCTTTGTAGTGAGGCAATAACCGCATAACTTCCGCTTCTATCGGGTTAAGAGACGAAACCCGATCCCTCAACGCTGAAGTTAAACCGCGAGAGGTCAACTGCCTTTCGCGAAGTGTCTCAATTGAGCCCTGCCGTGACTGAACCGTTGTCTGAGCAGGAAAAGAAGTTTGAGGGGCTGGAGAGAAGTTTTGGAAACTTGTAACTGGCATTTGTGTCAACACAGGCGTTATGGTTGCAGGAGTTTGTTCTGGTGGCTTGTATGGGCTAATTTGTTCAATCCAAAGGCTTCCATCGCTTTCCCTTTTGTAGTGCACTGTCACTTCTATCCCCGTTCGCAACCAAGATGGAAGTTTTTCTTGGCTTGTGTGCAAGTAGGTTATGACTTGTCTTGACGAAAGGACAGCCAAAGTCGCTCGGTTAAGCCCAACAATAATTCCCTTGACAGTTCCATCCAACTTTTCGGTTTTGGTCGTTTCGTTTTCTTGTGTCCATCCTGTCGTAACCAGACAAAAAATCGCAAAGGCAACGAACCCAGACCAGACCCTCACAGGCATCGCCCTCCTGTTTCGTTGGCGCTAACAAAAGAATGCCACACTTTTCTCGGGAGGGATGTGAAGCCTGTCACTCAATTTCCATGCTTATGTCCAAAGCAGGGGCAGAATGGGTGAGTGCTCCGACTGAGATCAAGTCAATTCCTGTCTGCGCAATGGCTTCAACATTGTCCAAAGTGACGCCACCCGATACTTCAATCAAAGGCTTTGATTTACTGTTTTGCTGACACCAATTGCGGACAATTTGGACGGCTTGACGAATTTCGTCAATGCTGAAGTTGTCCAACAAGATAGCATCAACTTCGCACTCCAATGCTTCACGCACTTGATCCAAACTGTGAACCTCAACTTCAATTCGCAAGAGGTGATGGATGCGCTCCTTGATGCGCTTCACTGCTTCTTTAAGATTACCTGCTGCTCGGATGTGGTTGTCTTTGATGAGAACCCCGTCGGAGAGTGAGAAGCGATGGTTGATCCCGCCCCCGCATCGGACTGCGTATTTTTCCAAAGCCCGCATTAAAGGCGTCGTTTTTCGGGTGTCCGCAATCTTAACACTGTAAGGCGCAACCTTTTCCACGAATTGCCTCGTCAAAGTGGCAATTCCCGAAAGGCGTTGAAGGAAGTTCAAAGCGGTTCGTTCACCCATCAAAAGCGCTCTTAATTTGCCCTTGACTTCGGCGAGAATTTGCCCTGCGCTGACCCGTTCCCCTTCTTGCACTCTCGCTTCAAAAACTACTCCCGAATCCAGCAACCTGAAAACTTTAGCGGCGATGGGTAAGCCGCAAATTACTCCCTCCTGCTTTGCCACGATGATGGCTTTTCCTGTCGCATCTTCATGAACGATGGCTTCAGTTGTTATGTCGCCGTGCGGAGCGTCTTCCTTCAGGGCTTGAAGGATTAGATCATCCAGCCATTGCATCTTACCGATTCCCTCCGTTTGGCTGACAGCGTAATGGTCAAACAGGTTTTTGGGTCAAAATCGGTTTGCCCAAAGGATTTTGTCGCTTTGTGGCTTGAAAGTGCTACAATGGCATCAGTGAAGGAGGCAGCGACATGAGGTGGCAAAAGTTATGGCAAGCAGAATGGGCAGCACCGTTGATCGCATTAGTTGCTCTTAGCACGGCTTTGTCCCTTTACGACCCAAACTTTCGCAAACTGGAAAACTTGAGCAACATCGGTTTCCAGACCGCTGTCATCGTCACTTTGGCTGCTGGGCAAACTTTGGTTATTATTGCTGGTGGGATTGACCTTTCTGTTGGTTCTGTTTTAGCCCTCGTCGGAGTCGCGACGGCACTTTTCTTGGCTGCAGAGAAACCAATCATTTTGGCGGTAATTTTAGGCTTACTTGTCGGGATTGGATGTGGTTTTGTGAACGGATTTTTGGTGACTAAGGGGAAAATTCCTCCTTTCATCGCAACTTTGGGCATGATGGGTGTCGCTCGTGGGCTCGCCCTCGTTTTGAGCAAAGCGCAAAATGTGTTTATCCCGCAAGAACCCAGATTTGAACCCTTTTTGGAGTTAGGCACTGGAAGACTTTTGGGCATCCCTATCCCGTTCCTAATAGCAGCCGTCGTGGCAGCCTTGACAGAATTGCTTCTCTCGTTTACCCGCTTCGGAAGATACATTTACGCTGTCGGTGGCAATCGGGAGGCAGCGCGACTTTCTGGCATCCCAGTTCATTCAGTGTTGATGCTCGTTTTCATCTTATGCGGCTTGACAACGGCTATTGGTGGCATCGTGGAAACGGCAAGGTTGTCAGTTGGTCAGCCGACGGGTGGGCAACTTTACGAGTTGCATGCAATCGCCGCAGCGGTCATTGGTGGTGCAAGTTTGGCTGGTGGGAGAGGGAGCGTATTGGGAACGGTTTTGGGTGCTTTGTTGATGGCGGTCATTCGCAACGGGAGCGATTTGCTCAACATCCCATACGAGTGGCAACAAGTCATCTTGGGAGCATTGGTCGTTTTAGCGGTCTTGTTTGACCAATGGAGGCGTCGCGGGTGATGAAAGTTTTTGTTCTGCTTGCAGGATATAGCGACATTGGGTAGTCTCTAAAACCTTTCATTTCTTCACAAAATTCGCCTTAACAACCCCTCTATGAGGCAAACTTTCAATGGCAATTTTTCGTCTCCAAGAAAGGCATTGTGCGAAATTTTTATCGTCATGCATCAAATGGAAGGCTAATGGCTGCAGTTGATAAGTCAGGAGATTACTGACAACAGAGCCACTTCAAGATGACAGCGTTTCAAAAAAGGCGAAGTAAATTTTGACGGGTGGCTGCTTGGAAAGGAGCGACGGCTTATGGCTCATCAGGAAAGACAAGTTTCAGTTTTTCGTTCACTTGGCGCTCGCTTACGGGATTGGTGGAGTAAAATGGGACAGAAGTCCCTTGAGGCAACTCCTCAAAAGCGAGTTGTCATTGTCGGTAGTCCCAATGTGGGCAAGAGTTTGATTTTCAACCGATTGACAGGGATTTATGTCACTGTTTCAAACTACCCTGGCACAACTGTTGAAGTTTTTCGCGGTCGCACCTATATTGATGGTGTGCTTTACGAGATTGTTGATACTCCAGGCATGTATTCGCTGCTCCCCAGTTCTGAAGAAGAGCGAGTGGCTCGACGATTGCTTATGGAAGAACAACCTGATGTCGTTGTGCATGTGGTGGACGCAAAAAACTTAGAGCGAATGCTTCCCTTAACTTTGCAGTTGATTGAGGCAGGTTTTTCGCTCGTTTTAGCGTTAAACATGATGGACGAGGCAGTGAAGGCTGGAATCCAGATTGACACCGAGTTGCTCACTGACATCTTGTGCACACCCGTCGTCCCAGTAATTGCTACAACTGGGCAAGGTATCAATCAGTTAAGGAGGGTCATATATGAAGTCGCCCATGGCTCCACCACTTATACGATACGACCCGAAATTGGAAGAGGCGATAGCCAGGATTGAAGAGTGCTTACAGTCAAGTTACAGCATGAGTAAGAGAGCAATCGCCCTTTTATTGCTTCAAGGTGACAGGGAAATTGAGAAATTGGTGGAAGCAAAGGAGGGTAAGGAAGCAGCAGACATCATTATGCAAATTGTGAGGGAAATGAAAGTGGGGGGTGAAAGAAGTCCTCTTTATCGCATCACTATGGCACGCCAACAACTCAGTGAATACATTGCCAGCAAAGTTGTTGAGCGGTTCGTTCCCAAACCGCGAACTTTCACGGACGGACTTAGCGATTGGCTCATTCACCCCTTTTTTGGCTTACTGTTCCTTCTCGGTTTGCTTTACTTTGGCTTCTATCAATTTGTTGGGGTCTTCGCTGCTGGCACTTTGGTTGAGTTACTGGAAGATACAGTTTTCGGCAACTACATCATCCCACCCATTGAGCGTTTCTTCAACTGGCTGATACCTTGGGCGTGGCTGCGGGATTTATTCGTCGGTGATTACGGGATTTTCACCCTCGGCATCCGCTATGCCATCGCTCTTTTGCTTCCCATCGTCACCGCTTTCTTTCTGGTCTTTTCGCTCGTTGAAGATAGTGGCTATTTCCCACGATTGGCTTTGCTCGTTGACAGGCTGTTTAAGGGCATTGGGCTTTCTGGGAGAGCAGTCATCCCAATGGTTCTTGGGTTTGGGTGCGACACGATGGCAACCTTAGTGACGAGAATTTTGGAGACTAGGCGAGAAAGAATAATCGCAACGCTCCTTTTAGCGTTGGCAGTTCCTTGTTCAGCCCAATTGGGTGTGATGATGGCGACAGTTTCAAAAGTCAAGGGTGGCATCTTAATCTGGGCTCTCTTCGTTTTGTTTGTTTTTCTGCTCGTTGGTTTTCTGACAGCGAAGTTGCTCCCCGGCGAACCGCCCCGCTTCTTCATTGAGGTTGTCCCGCTAAGGTTGCCCCGGCTTGAAAATGTTTTGGTCAAAACTTGGACGAGGCTTCAATGGTATCTCCTTGAAGTGACGCCGCTTTTCATCTTGGCAAGCGTTCTTATCTGGCTTGGTCGGATAACTTACTTGTTTGATTTGGTGATTGCTGCTTTATCTGTTCCAGTTCAATGGGTGGGTTTGCCGAAAGAAATGGCGACAGTCATCTTGTTCGGCTTTTTCAGACGCGACTATGGGGCTGCAGGTTTGCTTGACATGGTTGAAAAGGGAACAATTGACGGGATTGACCTCATCACAACCTCCATCATATTGACTTTGTTCGTCCCTTGCATCGCTCAGTTCCTAATAATGGTTCGCGAACAAGGTTGGCGTGTAACCCTCGCCATTTTCGGCTTCATCTTGCCTTTCGCCTTCCTATGCGGTTTCGTTGTCAGACACTTACTCCTATGGCTAAATCAGTTGGCTTGATTTGAACATTGTTGCACAAACAACTATGGCAGCAAAGGAGGCGGGTGAAAAGGTCTAACGAAAGGGAGGTGAAAAACCATGAAAAAGACCTTCCCCACCCGCCGAAAAGGAAACTGGAAAAATTGAATGTAGGGTTTAAGCAGAAGTTAGGCGCTCCAGCAATTGTTCCAGCGAATTAGGTGGGACATCAATGCGAATTGCTTTCAGGTAACCTTGACCGTCGCGAGTGCGTTGGGAAAGGAGCATAGCCCTTTGAGTAAGCAGGCGAGCGACCCGTGCCAGGAGGACATTGTGGGGGATTCCAATCCTTTGACGCATTGTTTGTGCGTTCTTCAAAATCCGAAGTGCCAACTCCTTTGTCCGACCATCAACATTTGGTTCGTGGGGTATCCCAGACATAACTTCCCTTTCAACTGCGTCCTGAACCGCTTGCAAAGCGGCAATGGCTTCTCTATCTGTCAAGTCTGGGTGTTCAGCGGCGAAAGTTGAAATTGCTTCCTCCAGAGCAAATGCTGTCAACCTTTGCTCTATTTCGGCTCGCTCTGAACCCTTTTGAGCCCACTCTGCTTCCCTTTGAGCCATTTCTAAAGCCTTCGCTTGCTTAAGGTAAGTGCAAGAAGATGGGCAGTTGAGTTTCTTCAAACGATGAGTTCCGCAACAGGTTGGGCAGATGACATTGTAAAGGGCTGGGCAAAGCCTTTTCCCTTTCCTCTGGCGACATAGGACGCAGACAGCCAAGCGAAATTTCCCCCTTTCCAAAAATCTCATTTTTTCTCATGTGAAGAATAAGGGCATAAAGTTTACTTGCTTTCTGTCTCTTTTTGCCTCCTTGCTCTCATTGCCCGTTCAATTTCCAGACCAACAACGATCGCAGAGGTGTTCAACATTCCAGCCATTCTTTGACAGAGTCTTTCCAGTTCTCTTGTCACTTCGTCTTGCCCTTGTGGGTGAGAAGCAGTGAACTCTTCAACGAATTCGGCGATTTTTCCAGCCCAATCAAGAAGGAACTTCGCTTTGACGAAGTCGTATTGGCGGTGAGGGAGATGGGCGTGGGCATGAGCGATTTGGTTTGAGAGCCACATCCAGTCGCGATGCTCTCTGACTTGCCTAACAAATGTTTCTGTCGTCTGGGCAGCAAGCCTTTTCATATACTCCAGCCGCGATTTGTATCGTTTCCAGTCGTCTTCGGTTGTCCCTGGGATGACCAAGATGCTCATTTCCTTGCCCGTTAACTCCAGCAGAATTTCACGGATTAGTGCTGCCATTGTCTGGGTTTCAAGGTAACTCCTAAGTGGTTCATTCTCCTCGGACAGACCAAGCACTAATGTCGTTTCCTCCAGGGTGATTGGCACTGCTGCTTCCACGCTCCTCCACGCTTCGGGAGAGAACTGCATTCGCTTCCGAATGATTGGTTTCATTTGTTGCCAAAGTTCGGCAGCCGACTGCATACTCATCACCCCTTTTTGGGTGTTTGCTGCCGAAACCAAACTTAGAATGACTTACGAGACCTTTTAATGGCTGCTCTCTTAGGTAACCTGATTTGCCTTCTAAGTTCCCCACTTCCACTTGGGCTCTAAATGTGCTGGTGCTTTTATCTCGCCTTCGCAGAACCAACGCCCGTCTTCAGTAATTTGAACGGTCACAAAATCCTTTCTACTATCTTCATTGCTCCCGTTTAGCCTCACCAAGCGATTACCATGGACGGCAAAAATTGGTTCCTCTGGTGGCAGCAAGGCTTTCAGAGAGCAAATGAACTCAGCCCCGACAAAAGACGGTTGCGTGACTTCAGGTGAGCGCAGCGATAGAGTGAAATGTTCGGGTGGGAATGATGGATTAACAATAACGGTTACTGGTCGCCTTATTTGTCGCTCCAGCGACTCCATGTTTTCTTCCTCCAAAACCAACCAACTTGCGACTTCAGGGTGAGCACTTACGATGATTTCGCCCTTCTCTTCGGGAGAGAGGGTTGCTGCAAAAGAACGGATTTTCCTGCGAAGTTCAATGCTCAAAGTGAGAGTTGTCTTCACCCTTCCCCTCCCTTGGCAGTGCGGGCACGGCTTTGTCATAACTCGCCACAGGCTTTCTCCACGCCTGTGCCTTGTGATTTCCACTAAACCCAAAGGTGTCAAGTCAACGATTTTCGTTGGTGTTCTGTCTCGCCGAACATACTGGTCAAAAAGTCCTAAGAGTTTATTGCGGTCGCGGGAACGAAGGACATCAATCAAGTCAACGAGAATGATGCCACTCAGATCCCTCAACCTCATTTGCCTCGCAACTTCCTCAATCGCTTCTTGGTTCGTTTGCATGATTGTCTGGGATGCATTTTTGCTACTCGTGTAGCGTCCTGTATTGACATCAATTATCGTTGCTGCCTCCGTCTCTTCAATGACTAAATAGCCACCGCTTGGCAATGGGGTCACTGTATCAAAAAGGGAGCGAAGTTGAGGTTCAACATTAAAGTGCTCAAACAATGGTGAGCGCCCCTCGTAAACTTCAATCCTGTCTGCTAACTCAGGTCTCAATTCTTTTGCGAGGTTCTTGAGTTGCTCCGCTTCCTCAGCGCCATCAACGACGATTCGTTTTGTATCGGGTGGGGCAATATCCCAAAGCAAGTCAGCGAATATTGATGGTCGGCTGAAGAGCAATGAAGGAGCAGGGGCACTTGTGAATTCCTTAACCATCTTTTGCCATCTCCGATACAACTGCTCAACTTCAAAGGCTATTGCTTCCGGTGTCGCGTTTACGGCGTGATAGCGAATGATGAGACCGCAATCCAAAGGGCGAAGTTGCTCACCCAATCGTCTCATTCGCTCACGGGTTCTCTCGTCGGTGATTTTCACCGAGACACCTACATGGTCTGAGCCTTGACAAAGTAAGACACAATAATGTCCCCTTAAGCCAATTCGGGTTGTCAATCTCACACCTTTCTTTGGACCACCATATCGGGTGACTTGGACGAGGATTTCGTCCCCTTCCCTAACTGCCTCACTTATGCTTTTAAACTGCTCTTTGTTTCCGCTCCCTAAGATGCCAACACCGCCTGGAACGATGTCGGCTACATACAGGAAGCCGTTCCTTTCCAGACCGATGTCCACGAAAGCGGCATCAATCCCAGGAACAACCGACTGGACAATGCCCTTATAGACATTTTCAACGATTCTTGGTTCGCGCTCAATTTCCAAGTCAACGACCTTGCCGTTTTCCAGCACAGCCACTCGGGTCTCCATAGGGTCACATTCTACTAAGACTAAAACCTGGCGGTTGTTTGGCATTACCAACCCTCCTTTTGAGACTCCTCACTCTCCTCCAAGTGCTGCCAAGATTATGCCACTGTTGTCTTAGAAAGGGCATGTCAATTTGAAAAGGAATGTGTTAAACTTTGGCAACGCAACCTGACCCCAATTGTAGACATTTGACGGGTTAAAGTATGTTCGCAATTACAGCAAGGAGGGACCCACCTTGCCAATCGTCACAATGAGGGAACTTTTGGAAGCAGGCGTTCATTTCGGTCACTTGACGAGAAGGTGGAACCCGAAGATGGCAAAGTTCATTTTCGGGAAGCGGCAAGACATTTACATCATTGACTTACACAAAACCCTTGCCCAGTTGGAGCAGGCCTACGCTTTCGTTCGTGACACTGTGGCTGCTGGTGGGACAGTGCTTTTTGTGGGGACGAAAAGGCAAGCCCAAGAGCCCGTTGAAGAGGCAGCGAAAAGTTGCGGGATGTTCTATGTCACGACCCGTTGGTTGCCCGGAACTTTAACTAACTTCAAAACTATCCGCAGCAGAGTTGACTACCTGAATGAACTGAGGGAAATGGAGCGGAACGGGACAATGGATTTGCTACCGAAAAACGAAAGCGTTAGGCTTCGCAAACAATTGGCAAGGTTAGAACAATTGCTCACTGGAATTGAGAAGATGGAGGAGTTGCCAAGCATTCTCTATGTCGTTGACATCCGCCGAGAGGAAATCGCCATCCGAGAAGCGAGGAAACTTGGTATCCCGGTCATCGCCATTGTTGACACAAACTGCGACCCAGAAATGGTTGACTATCCAATTCCTGGCAACGACGACGCAATCCGTTCCATTAGGCTCATCACAGGCAAAATCGCTGAGGCAGTTAAAGAGGGTTTAGCGTTGAGAGAGGCACGGGAGAAGGAAAGGCTGGAAGCGGCAATGGTTATTGAGAAAGCAGAAGAAGGCGAAGCAGTCGCCGTCACCACAGCGGAAGCGGTTTCGGAACCAGGTGTAGTCGTAGCCGCTACAAGTGAAGAAGAAGAGGAAGAAATCACTGACCGAGAGGAACTTGAGCGGCTCTATGAAACTTACTTGCAACCACCTGAAGAGAAAATCTGAGCCGAGCGTTTTTCGCTTGAAGGCACAACGAGCAACTTGCAACTAAGGAAGGAGGGACACTCAAGTGGCACAACCCGTGAAAGTATCGGTTGAGGACATCAAACGGTTAAGGGAAGAAACTGGTGCTGGTGTTATGGACTGCAAGCGAGCGTTAGAGCAAGCAAGTGGCGATTTTGAGAAAGCCAAAGAGTTTTTGAGGGCTGCTGGACTTTTGAAAGCAGAGAAAAAGTCTGGCAGAGTAGCAAGAGAGGGCGTAATTGCTTGCTACATTCATCACGGCAACCGATTGGGTGCAATGGTGGAACTCAATTGTGAAAGTGACTTCGTTGCCAGAACCTCCGAGTTCCAACAGTTGGCACAAGAGATTGCCATGCAAGTGGCAGGCATGAACCCGCAGTATATCTCTCGCGAAAATGTCCCCGAAGAGGTTGTCGCCAAGCAAAAACGGCTCTTCTACGAAAAAGCCATCGCTGATGGCAATTCGCCAGAAGATGCTGAGCAAATTGCCGAGGAACGGCTCGCCAAGTTCTTTGAAGAAGTTTGTCTTTTGGAACAAGCATGCATCCGTGATGACAGCAAAACGGTGGGTGAACTTTTGAGGGAGAAAATCGCCTTGTTTGGCGAAAACATCGTCGTCCGAAGGTTTGTAAGGTTCGTCGTCGGAGAAGAATGAGCAATCCATTGCCGATTGAAAGGCATGGCGAAAGACCTCGCGAAAATTTGAAGAGAAATCTGTAGAATGTGGCTGCTATAAACTCACTGCTTAAAAGGTGCGAGGCGATACTGTCATGGAGAAGAGACCCCGCTGGAAGCGAATCTTGCTGAAAATGAGTGGTGAAGTTCTGGGTGGTAAAAGTGGAGTAGGTTTGGACGACGAAGTAGTCAATCGTATTGCCGGCGAAATCAAGCAAGTGCACGATTGGGGTGTGGACATAGGCGTTGTCGTTGGTGGCGGAAATTTCTTTCGCGGTGCGGAAGTTGCTTTGGAAAGGGGCATGGACAGGGTGACAGCGGACTACATGGGTATGCTCGCCACAATCATGAATGCCCTCGCACTTCAACAAGCCATTGAACGGTTGGGTGCTGAGACAAGAGTGATGAGTGCTTTTGAGGTCAGAGCCGTTTGTGAACCATTTATCCACCGAAGAGCGTTGAGGCACTTGGAGAAGGGACGAATTTTGATTTTCGCTGCAGGAACAGGACACCCTTTCTTCTCCACCGACACCGCTGCAGTTTTGAGGGCAGCACAAATTGGCGCTGAGGTGATTTTGAAGGGAACAGATGTTGATGGAGTTTACGACAGCGACCCACACATCAATGCCAACGCCCATCGCTTTGACCACATAACTTTTGCCAAAGCAATTGAGTTGGGCTTAAGAGTGATGGACACCACTGCCTTCTCCCTAAGTTGGGAACGCAACATCCCAATAGTGGTGTTCAACATAACCATCCCCGAAAACCTGCTGAAGGTTGTCTTGGGAGAACCAGTAGGGACACTTGTGTCGGCAGGTGGTGAAGAGGGATATGGGCATTGAAGACTTCATTGACAAAGTTATTTTGGGCGATTGCTTGGAAGTTCTTCGTCAACTTCCCGATAATTGCGTTGATATGGCTTTCGCTGACCCACCATTTAATTTGGGCAAGCAGTATGACTCTTACCATGACCGCAAGCGATTAGACGAGTATCTGAACTGGTGTAAGGCATGGCTACATGAAATGGTTCGTGTGACGAAGCCCACAGGCTCCATTTTCGTGCACAACATTCCAAAGTGGCTCACTTATTTTGCGACCTTTCTCAACGAAATCGCTTATTTCAGGCACTGGATTGCTTGGGACGCACCGGGTCAACCTTTAGGCAAAACCCTTTATCCAAGACATTACGGCATACTTTACTACACGAAGTCACCGAAGGGGTTCAAGTTTTATGACTTGCGCCATACGCACCCAAGATGCCGCGTCTGCCAAGCACCCTTGAGAGACTATGGAGGCAAGAAGCCTTTAATGCATCCTTTCGGTCCACTGGTTTCTGATGTTTGGACAGACATCCATCGCATCCGACATAAAGTTCGCCGTGACGAACATCCATGCCAACTGCCAGAACACCTTTTGGAACGATTGATTTTGATGTGCACGGATGAAGGCGACATCATTTTAGACCCCTTCGTTGGGACAGGCACGACAGCAGTAGCAGCGAAGAAATTGGGAAGGCATTTCATCGCTATTGACATTGACCCCAAGTATGTTGAGATGACACAACGAAAATTGGAAAGGGTTTACCCAACAAAAATCGGAGATTGTTATGTGAGCATTTTCTTGGGCAAAGTTGTGACAATAAGAGACAAGGACTGGGAGAAATTGCGCCCTTACTTCCGCATCCTGAAGGAACTGGATGAGCAGGAAACAACTTTTCAAGAAGACAAACTTTTGGGAATTCAAGGGCTGTTGTTGGAGATAAAAGAGGCATGGAAAGATTGATAATGCATTTTGATAGGGAGAGAGCGTGTTCTAAAATTTAAAAATTTCCTTCCATGCTACGGGCTTTAGCCCGTAGTTGATGATGCAATTAAAGGCAAACCATGCTACGGACTTCAGTCCGTAGTTGATGACGCAGAAACTGAGCGCCAACTTTAGTTGGCGAATTTTCTTGGAGGGTCGGGCTTTTACCCGACCGATTGAAGAATTTTCGGCACGGCATTAGCAGTGCCTTCCAAATTTTCGCCGAATAAATTCGGCGCTTTAAAAGTTCGTCATCAACCAATGGCTGAAAAAGTGGCATGGGTAGTTTTAGAACACACTCTGGGAGATACGACGGTTTTGCCAAAGGCTTTGCGATGTCTTCAAACAGTCTCAAGCGAGGTGATGGACATGTTCGCTGAGCCGATCAAAAAAATCCTCGCAGATGCTGAGGAGCGGATGAAGAAGAGTGTCCAAATTACTTCTCACGAGTTGGCATCTCTTCGGACGGGACGGGCATCGCCCGCTATCTTTGATGGCATTAAGGTTGAGTATTACGGCTCACCTTACGAAATCCGGGAATTAGCAACCATCACCGTTCCAGACGCCCGCACTATCGTTATTGACCCTTGGGACAAGCAATTACTTGAGCCCATCCGCAAAGCCATCATGAACTCACCACTAAGTTTGAACCCGGTAAACGATGGGAGGGTGCTTCGCATTAACCTGCCCCCTTTGACCGAAGAAAGGCGGCGAGAATTGCTCAAAGTAGTCAACCAGAGGGCTGAACACGGCAAAATTGCTATCAGGAACATCCGAAAAGACGCTCAGGAAGAATTGAGGAAGTTGGACAAGCAACCGGGAATTTCCGAGGACATGCTTCGTCGTGCCCGTGAGGAACTTGACAAGTTGACGGAAAAGTATGTCCAAGAGGTTGAGAAACTTCGCAAGGCAAAGGAAAAGGAGGTCCTTGAAGAGTGAAACAAGAAGTTCCTTTTGTAGTCGGCTTGAGGCAAGAGGATGGTGTCAAAATCTTAGAAGCGGTAGGCTTAAATGTTCGGATAAAGTTGACTCAGCCACCGCGCCTTCGCTTGAAAAAGGAAACCGTTTCGTGGCGAGTCATCGCTCAAAGGGAGACAGAAGAAGGCATTGAATTAATTGTGACGCCCGAATGGATTGACTGGCTGCCAATAGGTGCGTCAGAAAACAATGAACTTACTTCGTCGGAGGCGAAAAATTTTGGTAAGTAGGCAAGATTTGGAAAGTTTGAGCGAGGAAGAACTGAAGGCGATGTTGGATAAAGAACGGTTGCCCAAACATGTAGCCGTAATAATGGACGGTAATCGCAGGTGGGCAAAACAAAGGGGACTTCCCATTTTGCAAGGGCATCGTGCAGGTTCAAGGGCTACCCGACAAGTTGTTGAAGCGTGTGTGGAGTTGGGCATCCCAATTTTGACCCTTTACGCTTTCTCAACGGAAAATTGGCGTCGCCCCTCTTTGGAAGTTCAGGCTCTTCTGCACCTCATTGAAGTTACTTTGAGGCGTGAACGGGACGAACTTAACGCCAACGGGGTAAGGGTTCGCCACATTGGCTCAATAAAGGGTTTACCTGAACCGCTTGTGATGACTTTGAGAGAGACCGAAGAGATGACCAAAAACAATTCAACCCTCCTGCTGAATGTCGCCATTAACTACGGCGGTAGGAATGAACTTGTCAGAGCAGTTCATTCTATCGCACAAAAAGTCAAGGTGGGACTTTTGCAGCCAGAAGAAATTGACGAAAGCGTTATCAGCGCTCATCTGGACACAAACGGTTTACCTGACCCCGACTTGCTGATCCGAACGGGGAACGAGTGGAGGGTTAGCAACTTTCTTTTGTGGCAAATCGCCTATACTGAGTTGTATGTAACTTCAACCCTTTGGCCAGACTTCAACAAGAGGGAGTTCTTGTTCGCTCTCATTGACTTCCAAAGAAGGGAAAGACGCTTTGGAGGGGTTTCTCATGTCGCAGCAAGATAAAGGCTTGACTGAATTGATTTTCTTGGCAGGGTTGCTCATTTTGCCTTTGGACAGCCTCTTCTGGGGTGCAGGTTTGCCGCCATTGATCGTGGCGAGTGCACTCGCTTACGGTATCGCTTGGGAGTTACCCAGAATCGTGTTCAAGCGCGGAAACGCAATAGATCAACTGTCAGCCTCTTTGGCTTTGACCTTAGTTCTCGCCTGTTTTTATTTGGGTAAAAGCGACCGAGCAATCGCCCAAATTATAGAAAGGCAAGGTCAATCTAACGCTTTCACTTCGCCTTTGTGGCTCGTCAACGATGGTGTCCTTTTGGCATTAACGATATCTGCAATGATGGTTTTGTTAGCCTTGACCACTTTCACCCTTCATCTTTTCCAACCATCAGGACGAGAAACAAACATGCCTTTGCCACAGTGGATGGCTCACTCTTTTCTTCATTTCCTTGTCGCTCTCTTCATTGGCACAGTCATTGGCTTGGGTGGGGGTGCATGGGCAGTTATGGTCGCTAACAAGGGATTGACCTTCGGGTTAGTCACCTGGTTAACTATGTGGGTGACAGCGAGGAGTAGTATTGTGGCACGAAACTTGCCTGCTGGTCGGTGGGGAATCGCTTTCGCAGTTGCCTTAGTTTTGGCAGGATTAGTTGGAGGCTTGACCCGTTCCCCTATCACAGCAGCATTAGCAGGGTTTATAGGATTGACTATCGTCATAGCACACTTTGTTGCCCTTTCCTTCCTTTCCCTTTTGAAATCGGATGCTGAAACGAAAGAAGAGCAGGTGCTAGAATTGATACACCAAAGACCCAAGGATGCACCTTTTCATGTCCCTTGGGTCGGATTTTACACTATTAGGTTCGTCGGTCTCGTGGTGGCTTTCTTCATCGTGGGGGCAGGGTGGCTCTGGGGTCTCCGTTAAAGGATTTCAGGTTATGTGTTGTGCGTTCAAACAAACTACCCGTAACGCAGTTGGAGGCGGTTAACTATGTTAGGTGAAAAGATACTGTTCATGCTGTCAGCCTTAGTCGGTTTAGGGATTTTGATTTTGGTTCACGAATGGGGACACTTCTGGATTGCAAGGAAAATCAAGTTCAATGTCCAAGAGTTCTCTATTGGCTTTGGACCGAAATTGCTAAGTTGGCAAGGTAAGGACGGGATCACTTACTACCTCCGCCTTCTTGCCTTCTTTGGAGGGTTTGTCCGCATCAAGGAAATAGAGGACGATTTGCTCCAACAGCCAGAAAGCCCTTACGCTCGCCCTGCAAGGGAAATTTTTCGGCGAATTGCAGTCATCTCCGCAGGTCCTATAGCGAACTTTTTGATGGCAGTCGTCCTAATCTTCATCTACAGTGCTTGGTGGGCAGGTTTCCGAACTACAACGGAAATTGCTGCAGTGAGCGAAGGAAGCCCTGCAGAGAAATCCGGACTAATGTCAGGAGACCAAATCGTTGGTTTTGCTTATCTGCGACAAAAACTTCCTTACTCATCGGTTTTCAGCCGTGAACTTCGTTGTTACATCGCAAATAACCCCGGAAAACCCATTCGGTTACTTATTCGGCGGGATTTTTACGAGTTCCCCATCATAGTTGTGCCGAACCGAAAGGAAGGCTTTCGGATAGTCCATACACCCCATCCTAATGCTCGCGGAATTCAAAGGTGGCTTCAAAGAGTTTTTGGTCGGCTGGAAAAGGAAGAGTTTGGACTAATCGGAGTCGCTTTCAAAACAGAACCTATTCCCGCAATGCCTTGGCAGGTGAGACTGAAGGAAGCCCTTCCCATAACATGGGAAAACCTTGTTGAAATGTGGAGGCAGGTAACCTTGCCTTTTACCCAACCAGTGCTGCTGCGCGAAGTCTCTGGTCCAATTCGCATCGTTTATGAAGTTGTAGTGCATCGCTGGTTGGGGATAATGGAGCAAATTAGAGTTTTTGCCCTCATCAGTTTTGCCCTCGCTTTCATCAATCTCTTCCCATTCCCGATTTTGGACGGCGGGCGAATTTTGTTCCTGCTCATTGAGTTTATAAGCCGCCGCCGAATTTACAACTTGGAAGTCAAAGCAAATTATGTCGGGTTGGCTCTCTTAGTGGCTTTGTTGCTTTTCGTGACCCTTAAAGACCTACATTTCGTTTTGCTTCGTGGGCAACAATGAAATCAACTCATCCTTATCTCCCTTAATATCTCCACGCCCTTACCATCCATACCATCCAACAAGACAATGTGAACCATATCCAGAGCCTGTCCCATCACAAATCAGCAAAACTTCTCCAATCAGTCCTCATCCCCTTAGTCCCCAATCCCCACCCATTAAACCTTTCTTGCCTTATCTTGCTAACTCGGTAATGCAATGTGGAAAGGCAAGGGATGTTGCCCAGACTTTCTCTGACAAAAGAAGGAATTTGCCTGTCCGAAAGACCATAAACTTGCTTCATGGCAAAAAGGGTCAAGACGAGATATTCTGGATAGGTCAAAGGGCGACCAATTTTCTTTTTCCTTGAATTTCTTTCCTTACAAAACTGCTTGGCAAGGGCAGAGATTCCAAGTATTGGGATGGTTGTCAGGCTCACATCCTTCCTTTTCTTTCCTTCACCACACACCCCATCATAACACCTTTGAACACACTCATTGAAGACCCAAATCGCTTTGCTACCCCTTGCCTTTACCTGCTCAATGCGTTATACTTGCCGTCGACCTAAGCCCTTTTGTGCACCTTGAAAGCCGAATAGAGGCGAGGTGGCAATTTTAGCCCAAAATGACCCAATTTTGAAGGCTCAGTTGCCGTCGACCCCCTTAGGTTCTTCAGGCAACCGAAGGTCGACTGCAACCCTTTTCCTCTTTCGCCCCATTTTGCCACCAAAACCTAAATTTTTGCCTTGGCAGCAATCGCACCATTGTGGGA
>Ga0209393_1000551_pt1 | contig 18054 bp, 19 predicted proteins | sample SSWtaG_2_FD_184117 | JGI IMG/M metagenome (GOLD analysis project Ga0209393, IMG submission 184117) | Hot spring microbial communities from Sandy's Spring West, USA to study Microbial Dark Matter (Phase II) - SSWsed_130316 (SPAdes)... | ecosystem: Environmental > Aquatic > Thermal springs > Hot...
GGGACGGGGGATCGGGGGATGGGTGCTGGTGCTCTGGGAGCGGCTTTTTCAACAACCATTCCCAAACCCACCAATACTTCTCCAAGCCCCAAAACAACGCCGTCGGCGAAAATCATTTCGTTGCGGGCAATGACATGAATTTCACGCTCTCTCCATTCGCCCATTGCGAAAGCGATAATGTCGTCGCCGGTATCAAACTTGCCGTCCAAGCCAGCGCATTCTAACCGAAAGCCGTAGCGGAAGTTGTCCAAAGGGTGCAACCGCATCGGATTGCCCAGCGGGTCGCGGATGTAGCGTTCTGTCAACAACCTTGCTGCCACCAATTCCCGCAACGCTTCTTCAGGTTGCGGGTAAGCGCCTTTGGCGTGGCGATAGGTTTCCAATGCCTTGCCAATTTTCGCTGCTGCTTCATGAACGAACTGCTTCAACTTCTCCAGCACCTTTTGCGCTTTCTGCTTGTAAGTGCTGACTTGAAGCGTGTGCAACGATGGCGGAGTTGCTGCCGCCAACAAAATCTGCCCAACCCGCTGGATTTGTGCCTCGTCCCTCGTCCCCCGTCCCTCGTCCCGCCTCATCAGAATGGGACGAAGTTCCCAGCCGTGAACTTCATAGCGTGGCGTGAGCAACTCTTGCTCCAGCATGAAGTAGAGCCTCTCAAGACCAGGTTGCATTTCCGCCAACGCAAACACACTTTCGTCCACGACAGTGATGCCCAACGCAGCAGGTTTTGGATTGCCTTTTTGGTCGGTGACGGCAAAGCGAATTCGTGCGGTCTCGCCAGGTCGGTAAGTGTCTTTATCGCTGGCAACTTTGATGTGCAAAGCATCAGCAGGTTCAACGATGACGACTTTCGTGTCCCGAACGATGTCACCGCCTGCCGTGATGCGATAAGCGTGCAGAACGAGTGTGCCCGTAAGGTCGGGCGTCAGCGTCAGGGACAAACTTCCGCGCCCGCCCTGAAGTTCAACAGTTTTCGTCAGCACCGTTTGTCGGTTGACAATTGCATCAACAAAAACTGGGGACGGGGGACGCGGGGCGCGGGACGAGATGGATGGGGACGAAGTGATGATGTCAAGGCGCAAAGTCTCGCCGACTTTGGCGATGGCTTTGTTGGTGCGAAGCAAGACGGCTTCATCGGAAGCGGAAACTGCCAAAGGTCGTCGGACTTGAGCGCGGTTGCCTTTCTCGTCCGATGCCTCCACAATCGCAACGATGGGAATACTGGGTTCATCAACGGGAACAATCTCTGGCTCAAAGCCGATAGGTCGGCGACGAATGAAGGGGGCAGGTGCACCGAAACCGCCACGCCCAATTTTCCCCACCTTCGGCAGCGCCGCTGCTTTCAAGTTGACCGTCACTTCCCCGACGCCCATCGCATCCGTCTCCCCACTCGCCGTCCAAACCCGTCCCTCGTCCCCCGTCCCGCGTCCCGTGACTTTGAATTTGCATTTTGCAGGCGTCCCGTCGGGGTAGGTCGTCACGACAAACAGGCGCGTGGGCAAGTCGGGCTTGATGGTGGCACTTTCGGGAACGACGGCAATTTTGATTGGCTCGTTGCTGACAGGGAGAGTGATGCTGGAACGCTCGCTGTGTTCGGCTTTGTCGGTGACGGTCGCTTCAATTCGCAGCAAAGCGCTACCGCCTTCCAGCGGCAACCCAACAAACTTTTCGGGCAACTTCACTTCAAATTGCCAAACGCCTTTCTCGTCCAGCGTTCCTTTAAGTTCAGCGATGTCATGCCAGCCTGCAGCGAAAGTGCTTAGCCGAACCACAACATCGCCGTTGGCAACAGGTTTGCCGAAAAAGTAGTTAGCGCTGACCGTCCCACGCAATGTTTCCGCTGGCAAATAAAATCGCTTCTCCGTCTCCACACTAACTTTGAACTTGGGCAGGACATAGCGCTCCACCCGAACCGTCTTTTCCGCCAACGCTAACGGACGGGACGCGGGTCGCGGGTCGCGGGACGGGTCATTGGTCATAGCAGCCATGATGCGGTATTCTCCCAGTGTCACTTCATCGGCGATAGGGAACTGAGTGGCGGCGATGCCAAACTTGGAAATTCGTTCAACGGTGCGGAAGACGAGATTACCTTTAGGGTCGCGGACTTCAAAGGTGCAAGGCAAATCGGCAGCGGGCTTCAATTCGGGTTTGCGCAAGCACAAAGCGCGGATGTGAATGGTTTGGCTCGGTTGGTAAATTGGCTTGTCGGTCGTCAGCAAAATCTGCGCTGCCTCTTCAACCGTGACCGTTTGGTCAATGCGGTCGTCACCGATGGGCGAACGAACGAGAATTGTCAAGGGGTAATTGCCTGCCTGAGATGGAGAGCGAAATTGGGCGTCAACAGCGCCACTTTCATCGGTCACGCCAGCAAAAACCGTTTCCTGCCCAACGGCAATCTGCACTTTTGCCCGAACAGGTTTTTGCTTCTGCCTGTCCATCGTCACGATTTTCAGAGCGACTTTTGAACCGGCAAGCCACCTTGTCTGTCCGAAAACTTGAGTGTCAAGTGGTGGTGGAAGATATGGGGAAGGTTTTGATGTTTGTGGCTGAAGCCCAAAAGCAACGGACAACACACCTAAAAACCCAGCAACGGGGACGAACCAAATCCAAACTCGCATCTTCGCTTCGCCTCCTTATCAGATTGAGCGTCGCCGATAATTGGACGAAAGCCCCTCCCCAATTGTTCCCACTGCAATGAAAAAATTAGCGGTGAAGAAAAGGAGATGGTAAGGGGCTCTTAGAAAAGCCAAAATCCCCTTCTAATCAGAGACACCCGAACCCATCTCTGTTCAGAATTGATGCCTCACAATTGACCAGAACGATGGAGTTCTCTAAGGGCGCGATAAATCCGTTCCAGTTCAGGTTTGGCTTTGACCCTCCGTTCCAACAGCGCTAAGGCGTTTTCAACAGTCAATGAACCAGGAACCAACTGATAAACTCGCTGCCGGGAGATGCCGAGAAGTTGGGTCATCCAGCGGACTGGGATGCGTTTGTGGAGAACGGCGCTGACCGATGAAGGGATACCCAACTTTGCCAGTTTCTGTGCGACCTGCTTGATTTGCTGCAACCTTTCCCGCTCGTAAAAAACGCCCCTCTGACCGGGAACCTTTTTTGCGGGCACCAGACCCTTTTTCCTCCAAGAACTCAGAGCCGCAGCAGGGACACCCAAAAACTCCGCTGCCTCTTGTTCCGCCATCAATTCCCTCAATTGTCGTCTCGCCATCACCTTTCGCCTCCGTTAACGGTAATTTCATTGTTTTACTGCCCCACAATACTTTGACGGTAGCCGTCTAAATGATGACAATTTTTGCGCAACTGTCAAGAGTGATTGAGTTGGTGACGAACTTGGCAGCGTCGCCCCTTGTAGGCGACGGTCGTTTAACTTCCGTCGGGGACAAGCCCCGATGCTACCTTCGTCATTCAAATTTTTCGCCGACTAAAGTCGGCGCTCAGTTTCTTCGTCATCAACTACGGGTTAAAACCCGTAGCATGAAATTCCGTGTTTTGTGTTATCAACTACGGGCTGAAGCCCGTAATGGAAGGAAATTTTTGACTTTCAGAACACACTCAGGGTGACCGATGGGGGTTCGGGAAATCTCGTATAAAGGGCAAAGCCACTGATTTCGTTATAAATCATTGGCTAAAGCCACAGCATGAACGATTACCGAACGCCCTCTTGGTTTTCCCTGTGACAAAATAGCGAATTGTTAAGCCGAAAGCCAAAGGGGGCTTTGAGATGAAACTTTTGGCTCTTGACATCGGCAACACGAACATAACGATGGGGCTTTTTGACGCCGAACGGACTTTCCCCTGCCCTGTCTCTTCCATCCCTTGCCCATCCTTGCTTGGGACTTGGCGAATTAGGACTGAGGTCGGACGAACCGCTGAAGAGCATTTTGGGGCAGTGCGAGATTTTTTGGCTTGGCAAAATTGTCAGGTAAGCGAAGTCAATGCGGTTGCGCTTTGCAGCGTCGTGCCACCTGTGACTACCAGCATCGTTGAAATGTCAGAGCGATTTTTCGGCGTTAAACCGCTCATCGTCACGGGCGCCCTCAATTTGGGAATACACAACGCTTACCAACCACCGGAAGCCGTAGGCGCTGACCGATTAGTGAACGCTGTCGCTGCACTCCACCTTTATGGAACTCCGTGCATTGTCGTTGATTTTGGGACGGCAACGACCTTTGATGCTATTGACCGAAGCGGAACTTACTTGGGCGGCGCTATCGCCCCGGGCATAACGATGGCTGCTGAAGCGTTGTTCCAACGAACTGCTCAACTCCCTCGCGTGGCTTTGAACAGCCCAAAGCAGGCAATTGGACGCTCAACGGTTGAAAGCATCCAGTCAGGGCTAATCTTTGGCTATGTCGGTCTCGTCAAGGAGTTAGTGGCTCGGTTTAGATTTGAACTCGGTGAGGCAAAAGTTGTAGCGACAGGTGGGTTGGCTCACTTGATTGTGCCCTTGACCGAAGTGATTGACGAGATCAACCCTGATTTGACTTTGCTGGGTTTGGCGATTGTTTGGCAACAGCAACGCTCTGCCTTCGGTCACGGGCTGCGGAAAACCACTTCAGGGCAAAAACGAGCAAAACGCCGATGATAATACCGAGCCAAATCCCGTGCACTGTCCGCAAAAGCGACAAGGCTATGGGCGTATGAGCGTGGCTGAATGTGTTCATCACGGAAGCCAAACCGATGACCGCAGGCACCATTAGCCACTGACCAATTTTCGCCTCCAAGTGAGTTCCAGACAGAAAGAAGAAGGCAATCACCAAGATGGGGTGACCGAGCAGAAATTCTTTGAAGCGAGGGCGAATTCCCAAAAAGTCTTCAATAACAGCCCTCAGTTTCAGTTCCCAAACAGGAACTCCAAGCCCAGGCTCGTTTCCGGTTCGCATCAGCCAGTAAGCGATGAGTGCAAGAAGGGCGATTAGACCGATGGCTTGACCCCATTTGACAGGGGTTTCAAAAAGCGATTGGAAGTTACTTTGGGCAATTTGGTAGCGTTCTCGGAACTCCAATTCGGCGGTTTCCATCCATTGTGAAGCCACCATAGCGATGAGAATTAGGAAGGGTAGAATTTGGGAAACCTTAACGCCCACAAATTCGCTTACCTTTAGCCAAAATCGGTGGTCAAACATCGCTGCTGCCTCAATGAACCCAAAAGCGATGGTCAATGACAGGCATGTTGCTATCCCAAATGCTGCCCTCAACCATCGCGGACCGCTTCGCAAAGTTTGTTTCGCTCCAAACCAAATCGCCAAGATAGGAGCAACAATTGCGACGCCTAAAGCGAACAACCTTCCCGCCCAGAGTGGGTGGAAGAACCACAAAGCCATTCCAAAGGCTAATCCCACAACTGTCAATCCCAACTGTTGTGCTGGAGAAAGTGGGGAGAAAAGGCAAAGGAAAGCGATGCCCATTGTTAAAGCACCTAAACTCACCAAAAACCAAAGCCAAAAAGGAGTGCTGACGCTCGGCAAGGGCAAAGGTGTGCCTGTGGAGAAGCCTTTACGCTCCAAATCCTGCCTCAAATTTGTCAGATACTCACGCGCGACTTCCATCGGCTCACCCTTCAGGTGGATGGGGAAGCGAATGTAGCAAAGTCTAATGTTTCGTTCCCTCACAGCCCTGACGAACCGGTTAACGAGTTCGGGTTGTGAGAAGTTGACCAATTCGCGGGCACTTATGCTGTGAACCCTTATGACCATTTCTGGCAACATCGCTGCCAACGCTTTGTCTCCCCTTTGCGAGACAAGTTCAACGATGCCGACTTGACATTGAGTTTGACGAAGCGCTTCGGCAACTTGTGGGAGCATCGTCCTATAGCCGAGCACTTCCTCACCCTCAAAGACGACAGCGAACGCTTTGACGCTCCGAATTTCGTCCACCCAAAATTGCAGTCCCTTTTCCGTCAAGCCTGAGGGGTTGGGAAGGCGTGCAACTACTGCCAGACCAACTTTGTGAGCAGCACCTGAAATTTCCCTGTCCAAGCCGATGAAGAGGGGGGCTGAAAGGTAGTCAAGGGAAGGGATAGAAAGCGCCCATCCAGTTCCCCGCTTTTCAGGCTCAGGCAAAGGTTTGCCGAATTGTCGCTGAATTGACCAGCGAATTCGTTCCAAATCCTCAACTCGTTCAGACACTATGGCTTTGCCTTCAACTTTGACTCTTCCCTTGCTGACCCAATCTGAAAGCAATTCGGCGGAAACGGATACAGCCGTCGCGCCAAAATCTCTCAGGTCTTTCAGAACATCGCCGAGAGACTTGCCTGTCAAGACTTGCAATGTTCTGACTTCGTTCCCATCAACTACTAAGGCGACAGTTCTGTATTGCCGCTCAATTTGCCATCTCCAACCAGCGGCGAAGATGGAAGCGGCAACACCTACTGCCCAAAGAGCCCAAAGGCTTTTGTGCATCTCCATTCCCCCTTGTCCCAAATGCAGGGTTGATGCTAAAATCATCGTGCAAAAGTGACCGCCAAAAAATTTGGCACGACTAAAAGGCAAGTTGCGTGTTGAGGGTTGAGCGTTGCGAGTTCAAAAGGAAAATCCTCATACTCTTCAAACACTTGCACACTTACACGCATTAGCAATTGGTTTTGGTGGAGGTGTTGCAGGATGGGAGAACAGGAAAAGCAAACATCAGAGCAGGTAAATCAATCCCAGTCGCCTGAGCAATTAGGGCAACAACAGGTCGTCGTAATTGATGTGCCACAAGCCATCCTGTTCAGCATAAGCGTCTTGTCCGAATTGGCATGGCAGAAGATGGGACTGCACATCAACCCAGTTACAAAGCAAATTGAGATAGATTTCAAGCAGGCTCGGCTCGCCATTGACATCATTGCCTTTTTGATTGAAATGCTGCGCGATTGGGTCAGTGAGCGGGAATACGATTCGCTTAGGACAATGCTGGCGAACCTTCGGCTCAATTTCGCCGAGCAGGTTCAAAGGCAACAAAGTCAGGAGCGGAAGTGATAGCAGCAACGAAGGTCAGTTCAAAGCAGTGCTATACTTGCAGCGGCAAAAACAGTTTTGAAGGCGGTGAATGACATGGAGTTGAACATGGAACTTTTGCAAGAGTTGGTTAACCTTGTAAAGAATGCACAAATAAGCGAATTGACGGTTCGGGCTGGAGATTGGCGGGTGACAATTCGCAAAAACCCTTTACCTCAATCGGCACCAAGTAGTTTGCACCCGCATCGTCGTGAGGAACAGAAGGTTTCAGCCTCGGAACAAGGGAAAGAGACAAGCCCGTATGTCCCAGTCACTTCTAATTGGGTTGGCATTGTCCGCAGGTTGAAGAATGGGAAGCCGTTAGTTCAAGTTGGTGACAAAGTAAAGCGAGGTCAAACTCTTTGCTGGGTTGATTCTTTGGGGGTTCAAAACGAGGTTCGTTCACCAGCGGCAGGTCGCATTGTTGAAATCTTCGTTGAAGACGGTCAATCTGTTGAGTTCGGGCAGCAATTGATGCTGGTTGAAGTTGGAGGGGAGTAAAAATGAGGGGACAAACTTTAGCGGCTTTGTTGGTGGTCGTGTTAATAATCGCCATAGTCGCTGCCTTCATCTACCTCAGCCAACACACTCAATCCCCACAGCAGAGAAGTCAACAGGCTCAAACGACTTATGGTGCTGCTTTGCAACGGGCAAAAGAGGTTGAGTGCATGAACAACTTGCACCAAATTCGGCAAGCGGTTCAAATGTTCGTGGCTGAACAAGGGAATAACCCTCCGAACTTGCAATCGGTTCGCTTTCCTACAGGGATTCATCCCATTTGCCCCATCGCAAAAGTGCCCTATACTTATGACCCGACCACTGGCAAAGTTATGTGCCCGCAACATCCTCGGTTCTGAGTTACGGGTTGAGAGTTGTGCGTTGAGAGTTCAAAGGTAAATGCCAAACTCTCAATCAACAAATAAGCAGGGGTAGGGTGAGGTTTCATGTTCCGAAAAGTGTTAGTTGCTAATAGGGGCGAGATTGCTGTGCGCATAGTTCGCGCTTGCAAGGAATTGGGAATCAAAACGGTAGCCGTTTACTCGGAAGCGGACAGAGATTGTTTGCATGTCCAACTTGCTGACGAAGCCGTTTGCATTGGACCTGCGCCATCAAAAGATAGTTACTTGAACATCCCGAACCTGATAAGCGCGGCGCTGCTGAAGGGTTGTGACGCTATTCACCCTGGCTATGGTTTTTTGGCTGAGGATGCAACCTTCGCCGAAATTTGCGCCCACTACAAAATCAAGTTCATCGGACCACCACCTCATGCCATTGAGATCATGGGCAACAAAGCGAAAGCGAGACAACTGGCAAAGCAAATCGGCGTTCCAGTAATCCCAGGGCGAGACCATGTTGAGACGGAGAGGGAGGCTTTAGAAGCAGCAAGGGAATTGGGTTTCCCCGTCCTCATAAAAGCCGCAGCAGGCGGGGGCGGTAAGGGTATCAGGATTGCCCACAATGAGCAAGAGTTGTTGCAAAACTTACCTGTTGCCCGCTCTGAGGCGGAAGCAGCTTTCGGCAACGGTGCACTTTATATTGAGAAGTTCATTGAAGAGCCACGCCACATTGAATTCCAAATCCTTGCAGACGAACACGGAAACATAGTCCACTTGGGCGAACGAGACTGCACTATTCAAACAACCCGCCACCAAAAACTTCTTGAAGAAGCACCGTCACCTGCCGTCACGCCTGCTTTGAGGGAGCGGATGGGACGAGCAGCCATGAGATTGGCTGCAGCAGTTGAATACACCAACGCTGGCACTGTTGAGTTTTTGCTTGACAAACACGGCAACTTCTACTTCATTGAGATGAACACACGCATCCAAGTTGAGCACCCTGTGACCGAGATGGTGACTGGGATTGACTTGGTGAAGGAGCAAATCAGAATCGCTGCCGGCGAGAAACTTTCCATTAGGCAAGTTGAGATGCGCGGACATGCTATTGAATGCAGAATCACCGCTGAAGACCCAAGAAGGAACTTTGCACCCAATGCAGGCGTGATCACAAAACTCATCTTGCCCGGAGGTCCCGGCATTAGGGTTGACACTCATCTTTACGAGGGCTATGAAGTCCCGCCATACTATGACGCGCTCCTTTGCAAACTAATCGCCCATGGTCGCGACAGGAACGAGGCTATCACGAGGATGCAAAGAGCCCTTGATGAATTTGCTTTGGAAGGAGTCAAAACCACCATCCCACTTCACAAGCGCTTAATTGCACACACAACTTTTAGGCGTGGTAACTTCTCCACTGCCTTCCTGCCAAGGTTTCTTGCCGAGGAGTTTGAAGGGTGACCGATGCGATGATAAAGAGGCGGAAAGCCCGTGAACTCGCACTTCAAATCCTTTTTCAAGCCGATATTGGGAACTTGCCGATGGACGAAGCGATAGAAACAACTCTTGCCGATGTCCCCGACTTGGATAAGGAGATTTGCGACTACGCCATCCAACTCGCTCGCGGCACCTGGCAGCGAAAGTCCGAAATTGATTGCCAAATCCAAAGCGTCACACCTCACTGGACTGTTGAAAGGATGGCTGCTGTAGACAGGAATTTGATTCGCATGGCGCTTTACGAGATGCTTCATGTCCCTGATGTCCCTTACCGAGTAGCCATCAACGAAGCCGTTGAATTGGCAAAGGAATACGGGAGCACAGAGTCTCGCCGTTTCGTCAACGGAGTGCTTGGGGCGCTCGTCAGGAAGTTGAACTTGGATAAGACATACCGCAAAAGAGGTTGAGGTGAAGGCAATGGTGGCAACGGTCATGGACGGACGAGGTCTGGCACTCAAACTGAGGGAGCAATTGAAACAGGAGGTTGAGGAATTCGTCAAGCAAAATGGCTTCCGACCGAAATTGGTGACTGTGCTGGTTGGTGATGACCCAGCATCGGTTGTTTATGTTGGCATCAAATGCAAAGTGGCAGAAGAGTTGGGGTTCGCCGCCGAAGTTTTTCACTTGCCTGCCAATGCCTCGGAGAACGAAGTTATCGCCCTCATTGAGCGTTTAAATGCCGACTCAATGGTGAACGGGATTTTGGTTCAACATCCAATGCCTCCCCACATCAACGAAGACAGGGTAATGGCAACCATCTCGCATGAGAAGGATGTTGATGGGTTGACGCCTTTCAGTCTGGGCAGACTTGCTGCCAGGTCACCGAACTTCATCCCCTGCACGCCTTTAGGCGCATTGAAACTTTTGCAACACTACGGTATCACCCTTGAGGGGAAAGAGGTCGTCGTGGTCGGATGCAGCCGAATTAACGGCTTACCGGCAGCGTTGCTTTTCCTGCAACACAACGCCACTGTCACTATTTGCCACATCTACACCCGCGACCTTGCCTTTCACACTCGGCGAGCCGAAATATTGTATGTGGCGGCGGGAAATGCTGAATTCATCACGGCTGACATGGTCAAACCCGGTGCAGTGGTCATTGACACGGGTTCAAACCGAGTTCCCGGTCGCAAAGGTGATGTCGGCGATGTCCACTTTGAAAGTGTGAAGGAAGTGGCAAGTTTCATCACCCCCGTCCCCGGCGGAATCGGTCCCATGACCGTCACCATGCTCATGCTCAATACCCTTGAAGCCGCAAAAAGGCAAGTTGGACGAAGTTGAAAGACTGTGGCAGAATGGAAAGCGGTTAAGAATTGCTCACTTGGAAGAAAGGGCGCTGAACCCTCAACCGCAACGCTTAAGAAGTTAAACGACCGTCGCCTACAAGGGGCAACGCTACCAAGTTCGTCACCAACCACTGGCTGAAGCCAGTGGCATGGGTGGTTTTAGAACACACTCTTAGAGGAAGAACGCCGAACCCTCAACCCGCAACGCGTAAGGTGATAAACCATGTTGACCAAATTGCGCATCAAAAACTTCAAGTGCTTTGAGGACACTGGTGAAATGGAACTCCGTCCCCTCACCGTGTTCGTCGGTCCGAATTCGTCGGGCAAAAGCAGCATCATGCAATTTCTCTTGGCGCTTCGGCAAACTGTTGAGATTCCTGACATTCAAACGGCTTTCGCACCTGACGGAAGTTGGGTCAAGTTGGGCTCTTATCCCGACTTCATCTTTCGTCACGAATGGCAGCGGGAACTTGAGGTGATGCTGGAATTCACTGAACATCTGATTACTCCCACTCTCTTAGGCAAGCGAGGTAAATTCCACCTCAAAGTGAGATGGCGATACAACAAGAAGACGACGCAAATCCAGTTGGAAGAGAGCGAACTGGTCTTCAACGACGGTGAGTTCACTCGGTTGGTTGCACGGAAGGTGCGTGGATACGAGGCAATTTTGAAATGGGAAGACGGAAAAGAATGGCGGCACGAGGGATTGCCCATACATTTTCATGATTTTTACGAATTCACTTTTGCTCGCGGCGGGAAGGGGAAAGGAAGACCCACTAAACTTTCCAAACGGTTACCTCGCCATCTAGAAGTGTCTGTGATGGGGCTGATTATCATTGAAAAATTGCGTCGGCTTTTCTACCTTGGACCTTTACGGGAGTATCCGCAGCGCTCTTATATCATCAGCGGACAAGCGCCATCGGATATGGGTGTCCGAGGTGAAAGGTCTGCGGAAGTTCTTTGGTTTGCGAGCAGAACGAAAAGGCAGCGGCAACAAATGTTGGAAAGCACTAATCGGTGGGTCAAAGAGTTCGGCATCGCCAGAGAAGTCAAGTTGCAGCGGTTGGGAAAAAGCAACCAGTATCAAGTGCTCTTTGTGGACGCAGCGACTGATTTGCCTGTGAACATTGCTGATGTCGGATTCGGCGCTTCGCAACTTTTGCCCATAATCGTGCAAGGTTTCTACGCTCAACCTGGGAGCGTTTTGCTCATTGAGCAGCCAGAAATTCACCTGCATCCCAAAGCACAGGCGACACTTGGTGATTTGCTGATGGAAGTTGTCAAGGGTGGTGACCGACAAATCATCGTGGAAACCCACAGCGAACATCTGCTGGCTCGCATCCAGCGTCGCATCGCTGAGCAAAAGTTTTCCCACGAGCAAGTCGCCATCTACTACTTTGAGCCGACACTTAACGGAACGAAAATTCATCGGATTGAACTGGACGAATACGGTCAGTTAGCCGAACCAATCCCTGAAGGCTTTTTTGAGGAGGGGCTTGAAGAAGCATTGGCGCACATGAAAGCAGTGGGTGAGCGTAAGGCTAAAGAGGTGAGTGTAGCGAGTGAGGGAATGGACAATTGACACATGGGTGCTCTACGAAGTTGATAGAGGCGATTTTGACGCGTTTGCTTTCCTCATCGATGTCCTGAGGCATCACAAGGTTGTCTTTGACCACGAACGGCATATTGAGCGGGAATATCAGCGATGTCTCAAGCGCACTCGCAATCGCCATCTTGAAGAGTGGTTCAAAAGGCTCATTGCCCGCCAAGCACGAGTTTTTTATTCGGGCAGATTACCCAATCGCCACGAGAGAGCATTGCTCCGCATGAATTTTGACCGCTCCGATTTGCCCTTCGTCGGTGTCGCCTACCGCAGCAAGGACAAACTTTTGGTCAGTGAGGACAGCGATTACACGCAACAAGTCTGTGATTACTTGCAGCAGCAATTTCAAGTCAAGGTTTTGTCGCTATCACGAGCGCTTGAAATCGCAGAGAACATTCAAGACCCTTGACACTTCCGCGCTTTCCCTAAGGCTCGTCGGTAGGCTGTAGAGCGCGGGATGGAGAATGAGCGTGCAATTTCCTTTGCGACATCGCTGACAGATAACCCTGCATCAAGCAACTCATCAATGGTTTTGTCAATGGCTTGCCAGTCTGGTTCAGACTTTACAATTTTTGCCCCTTCAATGACGAGCGTGAACTCACCGATCGGGGTTTCGGCTTCATACTTGCGGGAAAGTGCCGACAGGGTTGTCAGAACTACTTCCTCGTGCATTTTTGTCAGTTCGCGGCAAAGCACTGCATTTCGGTCACCCAAAATTTTAACCAAGTCCTTCAAACTTTCCGCAAGTCGGTGAGGGGCTTCGTAAATCACGAGGGTGAAGGGCAGTGACTTGATCAATTCAAGCAACTGGCAACGCTCTTTCCTTTCACGGGGCAGAAAACCTAAAAACACAAACCTTTGAGCATCCATCCCTGCTACGGAAAGAGCAGTAGTCACCGCTGATGGACCAGGAACTGGGACGATAGGGATTTTCTCCTGTAGAGCCATCCGAACTAAAGGGACACCGGGGTCAGAAATCCCCGGAGTCCCTGCATTGCACACGAGAGCAATGTTCTTCCCTTCCTTTAACTGCCGCAACAACCATTCTGTCCGCTTCGGTGGTGAGTGTTGGTGGTAACTGACGAGAGGCTTGCGGATACCGTAATGGTTGAGCAACTTGAGTGTCACCCTTGTGTCCTCAGCAACAACGATGTCAACGCCTTTGAGCACCTCAAGGGCTCTCAAAGTTATGTCACCTAAGTTTCCAATCGGCGTCGCACACACAAACAGTGTTCCAAGACCAGATTTCATTTTCGCTTCGCCCCCCATTTTTAGTATCATCAACTACAGGTTGAAGCCCACAGTTGGCTGTTCGTCAATTATAAGTTCAAGCCATGTAAAGCGGGATTTTGGAGACTTTGGAGAGCGTCAATATTTGCGAGTTCCTAAAATTTCGTGCGTGGCGAGAAATGAGAGCACCAAAGAAGGAGGGTTGATGCAGTGAAGAAGCAAATTGAAACTCCGTTCCCATCAGGTTGTAAGGCAGCGGTTTCTTTGACTTTTGATGACGGCTTGAAGTCCCAACTGGAAGTTGCTGTGCCACTTTTGAATGACCGAAGTTTGCGGGCGACTTTTTACCTGAACCCACGAGGGACAACGCCTGAAAGCGACGATTGGAGGGAGCGTTGGGCAATTTGGAAAAGCGTTGCCGAGCAAGGACATGAGTTGGGCAATCATTCCCTAACTCATCCCTGAAGCCGTGCCTTCGGTGACCAGTTGGTCGCCCGTTGCTTGGAGACGATGACGCTGCAAGATATTGAAGCCGATGTTTTAGAAGCGGAACGAAGGCTGCGGGAGTTAACGGGCATCAATGTTCGGTCTCTCGCCTATCCCTGCTACCAAGATTTCGTCGGGTATGGCTTGACCAGACAAAGTTATGTGCCCATCGTTGCCAAGCATTTCGTTGCTGCTCGCGGTGGTGGCGAATATCCCGACAATCACCCGCTCACTTGCGACTTGCACTACCTTTGGTCGCTCAAAGCGGAATACCTTCGTGGCGCTGAGTTGATTGGTTGGGTTGAATGGACAGCACAAAGGGGTCGGTGGCTCATCTTCACCTTTCACGGGGTTGACGAGGGGCATCTTCCCATCTCCCGCCAAGCCTTAACCGAACTGTGTGACTATCTCGCTCGTCGCAAGGACATTTGGGTCGCGCCTGTCGCCGAAGTGGCAAAACGCATCGCTGCTTGGCGGTAAGGAAGGAAATGTCATCTGGGTAGAAATGGCTCATAATTGAAAAGGCAAAACAGCATGGGAGGTGAGAGCAATGGAAAAAACCATGAAAGAAGTGGAGCAATTTCTGAAGTCTCATCCTGACATCGCACGGGTTTTGGAACTTTTCCCACAAATGTGGGTTCAATACTTGCGATTCATCGCTTTAGTCACGCCGAAAGAGGAACGCTCCGAAACTGTTTCCACTAAGGGGTGTCAGTATCGTGGCTACATTTCAAGACCTGTTAAACGCTATCGGTGATCCACAACAACATTGGGAAATTCGCTTTCAACTGATGCAAGAGATAGAAGAGCATACGGGGCGATGGTTGATTGTTTATGCGGCTAATTTTCGGCGTAGCAGTCCAACTACTCCTAACTCTATTGAAGAACGGGATTTAATCGGCTTCTCTGACCTCATTGATGGGGCAACGACAAACAAATTAGATGTGTTAGTGCATAGTCCTGGCGGCTCAGCAGAAGTAACCGAGCAAATTGTTGACTTGTTGCGTTCTAAATTTGACGACATCCGCTTTATTGTTCCCCACATGGCAATGAGTGCTGCTACAATGTTATGCCTCTCTGGCAACGCCATTTTAATGGATGAAAGGTCAGCGCTTGGTCCTATTGACCCTCAAATCCGCATCCCTCTCCCTACAGGCGAAGTTTGGTTACCTGCTCAAGTCATCATAGATGAGTTTGAACGAGCACAGCGAACTATTGCCGATGACCCTTCCATGTTGCCAATTTACCTTCCTTGGCTGTCCCAGTTTGGACCGTATGTCCAAATCTGTCGGAATGCATTGGACCTCTCCAAAGAATTGGTGCAGAATTGGATGCGTGAATTTATGTTTGCGGGCGAGCCTGATGCTGCTGATAAAGCGCAGAGAATTGCTAACTATTTTGCAGACCATAACCTTCACAAGTCCCACGCTCGGACCATCCGCATCAATCAGGTCATCGCTCAAGGTGTTAAAGTGCTTGATATGCGTCAAGACCAAAAGTTGAGAGACCTTGTCTGGCGACTATATTGTGCTATTGACCTACTCTTTGAGCGCACCCTGATCGTCAAACTATTTGAAAATCCTCACGGAGTTAACTGGTCTCGGTTGACTCCGCAGCATGCCCCTGGTGCAATTCCCCCTTTTGTGCGTCCTCAACAGCAATTAACCCAAGTGCAATAAAAACTGGACAAGGAGGGAAGATTATGGCGAAGCGGAAGGTAGTTGCTGAGGATTTGCTTGCCGTAAAACTCGTCGGTGACCCGCAAGTTAGCCCTGACGGGTCAAAATGTGTCTTCACTGTCAAGGTCATTGACGGCGAAAAGAACCGCTATTTGTCGCACCTGTGGCTGGTGGATTTGACCAACGGCGAAGTTCGGCAATTCACTTTCGGCGAAGTAAGCGATTCAGCGCCCCGTTGGTCACCCGACGGCACCCGCATCGCCTTCGTGCGCACCGACTTGCGAGAAAAGCGCTCGCAAATTTGGCTAATCCGTGCCGATGGTGGCGAAGCGTGGCAATTGACGAAACTGGACGAAGGCAGCATCGGCGAGCCTGTTTGGTCGCCCGACGGCAGCAAAATCGCTTTCACCTTCCGACCGACTCATCCCGACTGGACACAGGAAGCCCGAAAGAAACGGCAAGAGACAGGCAAGTCAAATCCGCCACGAGTCATCACGAGGCTGTTTTATCGTCTGGACGGCTTTGGCTTTTTGGACATGCGCCAGCACATTTGGGTCTGCGATGTGCGAACAGGCGAAGCGAAGCAAATCACGGACGGCGACTATGATGACTATTCGCCCGCTTGGTCACCCGACGGGAGCAAAATCGCCTTCGTCTCCAACCGCAGCGATGACCCAGAGGAGAAGCCATATGAGGTTGACATTTGGCTCGTTTCGCCTGAAGGTGGCGAGTTGACCAAAGTCCCGACGCCGACAGGTTACAAGGGCAACATCGTTTGGTCGCCCAATGGCGAGTGGCTCGCTTATGTCGGGCATGAAAGCAAGGACGACCCTTGGGTGCCGCGCAACGACAAAGTTTGGGTTGTCAACCCGAACACAGGCGAGGTGCGATGCTTGACGGAAACTTTAGACCGTGATGTCGGCAACGCAACACTTAGCGACATGCGGGAAGCCTTTACCGGTGGTGGACGACCTGTATGGAGTCCTGAGAGCGACCGCGTTTTCTTTACCGTCAGCGACAGAGGCAATTGCCACCTTTATACTGCCAACATGCAAGGCGAATGGCAACCGTTGACAGATGGTGCGATGGACATCTACGCTTTTAACGCCGATAGAAATGCTTCGGTTTTCGTGCTGGCTATCAGCAAGCCGACGATGCCAGGCGAATTGTTCACGCTGAAGACGGGACGAGGGGCGTGGGACGAGGGACGAGGTTCTAATGTCGCCTTAGGGACGGAACTTCAGCAACTCACCCGCCTGAACGCTGAATGGCTTGACAAGGTGCAACTGAGCGAACCTGAGGAAGTTTGGTTTGATAGTTTTGACGGGACGAAAATTCAGGGTTGGTTGCTCAAGCCACCTGACTTTGACCCGACGAGGCGCTACCCTTTGCTGCTTTACATTCACGGAGGTCCGCACGCCCAATATGGCAACACCTTCTTCCACGAATTTCAACTGCACGCAGCGAGAGGCTACATTGTCTTTTACACGAACCCGCGAGGGAGCATGGGCTACGATGAAAGTTTCGCTGCCATCATTCGTGGCAACTGGGGCGATGTGGACTTCAAGGACATCATGGCAGCAGCGGATTTTGCGGCGTCGTTGCCCTATGTTGACGAGAGCCGAATGGCAGTTGCTGGTGGCAGTTACGGCGGCTACATGACCAACTGGATTGTCACTCACACTGACCGCTTCCGTTGTGCCGTCACCGACCGAAGCGTCGTGAACTTGACGAGCATGGCAGGCACCAGTGACTTTCCCTTCAAGCCCGACGGCTATTGGGAGGGCAACTTTTGGGACCGACCAGAAAAGTTGTGGGAGCAATCGCCTTTGAGATATGTCGCCAATGTGAAAACGCCCTTGCTCATTATTCACAGTGAAGGCGATTTGCGTTGTCCCATCGGGCAAGCGGAGGAGTTGTTTGCGGCTTTGAAGCGGCTCAAAAAGGAAGTTGTCTTCGTCCGCTACCCACAAGAGACCAGTCACGGTCTGAGCCGAAGCGGTCCACCCGACTTGCGCATAGACCGTCTGAACCGAATTTGCGAATGGCTGGACAAGTGGTGTCGGTGACAAATTGGGTAAGTGCCATAGCGACAAGGAGGTAAGCGCCATGAAGGTTTTGCTCATCCCAATCCCGGACGAGTTGCCACAAATGCTTAAAATGTCCGACGAAGAGTTCCAAGCGGAGGCAAAGATGCTGTTGGCGGCAAAACTTTATGAGATGGGCAAGGTGACGGCAGGAATAGCAGCAAAAATCGCTGGCGTTGACAGGTTGACCTTTCTGGCTCTCCTCTCGCGCTACGGGGTTCCCGCTATCAATTTACGGGGCGATGAGGTGAGCGGGGAGATAGAGGCAGCGAAGGAGTTGATTGACAAGTGAGGCGATGTGTAGTTGACGCCGCCCCAATCATCTTTCTGGCAAAGTTGGGGCACTTGGAATTCTTACGCC
>Ga0209393_1000558_pt1 | contig 17927 bp, 16 predicted proteins | sample SSWtaG_2_FD_184117 | JGI IMG/M metagenome (GOLD analysis project Ga0209393, IMG submission 184117) | Hot spring microbial communities from Sandy's Spring West, USA to study Microbial Dark Matter (Phase II) - SSWsed_130316 (SPAdes)... | ecosystem: Environmental > Aquatic > Thermal springs > Hot...
GGTCATTGAAGAAAAAGACGGCAAGTTGGTGCTTTCGGAAGATAGACCTTTGTCTGTCGGGCGAGTTCACAGTTTCTATGGCAATGTCTTGGTGGCTGTTAAAGCATACGCTTACATCCGCAGCCTTGGAGCGGAAGGTTTGACGAAAGTAACCGAGGACGCTGTTTTGAACGCCAACTACCTAATGCACAAACTGGCAAAAATCTTCCCCGTCGCTTTTCCGGGTCTGTGCAAGCACGAATTTGTTTTGAGCCTGAAGCAATTCAAGCGTGAGACAGGGGTTCGGACTTGGGACATAGCAAAGCGGTTGCTTGACTACGGCTTTTATGCCCCAACGGTCTATTTCCCCATCACCGTTGAAGAGGCGATGATGGTTGAGCCGACAGAAACTGAAAGGAAGGAGACGCTGGACGCTTTTGCTGCGGCATTGGAGCAAATTGCCCGCGAGGCTCGCGAGAGACCGGAAGTGGTTCAAACTGCTCCGCACAAAACTCCCGTCGGCAGGTTGGACGAGGCTAAGGCTGCTCGGGAGTTGAAAGTTCGTTGGTAGAAACTCGCAGAGTTTGGAGGTGTCGTCAGTGAGATGGGGCTTCGTGGCATTCCCCAAGCCGCCTGAGGATTACCTGAACTTCGCTGTTGAGAACGATTTCAGTCACATGGAGATTGACCTGTTCGCACCGCAGCAGTGGTTGGGCAGATTTCACTCAACGAGAACTCGCAAATTGAGGCAGCAACTTGAGGCGTTGGGGTTGACAAGCAGTTTCCACGCCCCCTATCCACTCAACTTGGCTGACTTTATCCCTGAAGTTCGTGCTGCTGCTGTCAGGTATGTTGAGCGCCTCCTTCAAGTGTCGTGCGAGTTGGGAGCGAAATGGGTGACCGTTCATCCCGGCTATGGGCTTGGGATACCGACGCTGGAGTGGGTTAAAGCAAAAGCGATGGACAACCTGAAACGCTCCCTTGACAGATTGCTGCCTATTGCTGAACGATTGCAAGTCCCTGTGGCTTTGGAGAACATCAACCCTGTCCCTCGGGGTAGCGAGATTGTGTTCCTATTAGACAATGCTGAGGAGTTGGAGAGGCTTTTAGGCGAATACACTTCACCTGCTTTGAAGGTTTGCATAGATGTGGGGCATGCAGAAGTCTCGGACGGATTTACTGCTTTTTGGAATGTTGCCCGAAGCCGATGTGTAGCATTGCATGTCCACGATAACGACACTCGCTCTGACCTCCACCTCGTTCCCGGAACTGGCAGCATAAACTGGCAATCAATCCTCTCAACCCTTTGCGATGACGGGTTTGGTGGAGCAATCAACGCTGAGTTGTTTTTGGACGAACACAAAGTCGCAGCGAAAAGGTATCTTGAGGTGATTTGGGCGAAGTTAAAGGGTGAAGCATAATGCGTTAATCTCAGACGCAACTAAAAGTTACCCACGCCACTGACTTCAGCAAGTGGCATGATGAACAATCTTTCCCGAATTGCCGACCTCTGCTATAAAGTCTTCCCTCCGTTTGAACGCCCCAACATATAATTACGACTTTCACCCGCTTTTGATAACCTTCAGTTGCTGACTGCGATGCGCCATTGCCTCAGCCCAACTTGATGGTCTGCTTCTGGCAGCGGCATTCTTGTTCGCGCTTTACGGCGCTCCTACAGTTTTTTCGGTCGGGCAGGAACCCGACCCTCCGATGTGCCGAATTTTCGGCAGTGCGGGAGCACTGCCCTCCAGAAAAATCAACTGTAATGCGTAAAAGCGTCCATCGTAATTTTGTTGTGCTGAATTTTTGGTCGGAAAGGAAACCGACCCTACAAAGCAGCAGGGTTTAGTCTGCTTTGTGTCATTAGTCATCCAGCCTTGGAGTTAATCAGATTTTGCTCAACTGCCTCAAGAGCCAATCGGTGGCGATTTTTTCGCTTTCAGGTCCGTGCATCAAAAGTCGCCCGTAAAACTTGAAGGCTTGCTCAACTTCGTAACCGCCCTCTTCATATGCTTTTGCTGTCGGCAGGTAGCCAATGCAGCCGTTCGTGTAGCCGAGGGTCACTGTTCGGGCGAAAGGCGATTGGGATTTGACATTTAGCCCAATTTCAGCGAAAGTTTCGCTGGCAAGTGCAGCGATTACTACATCGCCAATTCGCAAAACTTGTGCGTTCATTTGTTCGTGGGTTGGCAGCGAGTTTTCCTGCATCGCTTGAAGGAGTTGCTTTGCCCATTGTGCTTCACCATATCTCCACCGGACTTCACCTAACCTGCCTTCACACTTTGCCTTCTCCGCTGACTCACGGAACTGCCTGTAGTGCTCCCGCAACTGCTTTACAGGTGGCGGTGGCAAGAGGGGGAGTTTCAACGAGCCGATAACTCCTTCAACCTTTTCGCTCTCAATGGGACTGGCGTTCAAGGTTGCCTGCACGACACTTATCGCCAACTCTCGCCCCAACTTCTGCGCAATTTCAAAAGTCCCACGCTCCCTCGGGTTGATGTTCCCGCAACATCCTTGCATGAAAATCGTTACAGCGTGACCGCCAAAGAAATCTTCAACAGCCTGTCGGGCAAAGTGGACATAATCGGCAGTGACGGCGTAATTGTCATGACCAAGCACGACGGCATGGCAGGCGTAAGAGAAAGCAATAAGCCAAAAATCGCTCCCTTCAAGGTTGGCAGCCAAAACGCTCACTTGATGGTCAACAGCACCTTCAGGGTTTTGACCGATGACGATGCGACCGTTTTGAGTTCTTTGCCGTCGGTTGATTCCAATTCGGCACTCTGATGTCCCGAAAAACAGTTTCGCGTCTACCAAGTTATCGCACGCCAACTTAACGGCTGTTGCTGCTTTCCGAACCATCAAGTCAAGGTAAACTGGGTCGGCAATTCCCATGCTGGACGGTGCGACACGACCAACTGCCGGGGCAGAATGTGTGTGGGAGCAATTGATGAGCAAGTTTTGAGGTTGAATGCCCGTCCATTCTCGGACCAGTTGGCGGATTGTTTTAACTTGTTCGTCGGTCAAGGCAATCAAGTCCAGAGCCAAGATAGCGGCTTTTTGCCCTTGCCCATTTTCCAAGACCAAAGCCCTTGCTGAAAGTGGGTCGTGAATGTCATCGCACGGTTTCGTCCGCGCTGCGAACCCAGTCAACCAAACTCCGATAGGAGGTGTGATGTCAACCTCGCCAAACCCAACTTTCCATCCCATAGCCATCACTCCCTTTCGCTCAAATTGTGCCGTGCCAAATTCTGACGCAATTGGGTGCAAAGTGCTGAGTGCGGGGTGCAAAGATGGGTGCGGAGTGCAATATTTGGTGCGGAGTTCTGAGTGCAAGGTGCGGTAGTTAAGAGCCGAAAATTTTTTCCAGCAATGTGGGAGCACTACCCTTCAAAACTGCTTGCCATTCGCTACTCGCCACTCACTACTCGCTACTCGCCATTCGCTACTCGCCAGTCACCAATCGTTCTCGCTTAACCATTCGCCAATCGCCATTCGTTGCCTTCCCAACCTGCCGATTTGCCGACCTCACGACTTGCCGAAAACTTGGCTTGGCATTAGCCTCGCCCTCCCAAATTTTCACCGACTAAAGTCGGCGCTCATATTTTTCGTCATCAACTACGGGTTGAAACCCGTAGCATGGATTGTTCGTGGTTGTGTCATCAACTACGGACTAAAGTCCGTAGCATGGTTTGTTTTCGGCTGCTCCATCAACTACGGGTTAAAACCCGTAGCATGAATTTTTGTGGTTGCGTTATCAACTACAAACTAAAGTCCGTAGCGTGGAGTGTCATCAACTATGGAGTTTAGCCTGTAGCATGACTTGTTTTTGCTGTGCCGTTAAACATTCATGCCATTGGCTTTAGCCAGTGGTTGATGACGAAATTTTAAAGCGCCGAATTCATTCGGCGAAAAATTTGAGGGCATGGCTACTGCCGTCCCGAAATTTTTCGGTCGGGCAGGAGCCCGACCCTCCCAAAAATTGACGAAACTGGAGGACACATCTCCTGATGCACCAAATTTTCTCAGCAGAAAAAATTTCGGCAGTGCGGGAGCACTGCCCTCCAGAAAAACTATTCGCCAATTGCTGTCGTTTTTGGCTCGGCAATAACATCGCCTTCCCAAATTTGTCCACCGACTGAAGTCGGTGGCTACGAAAGCGAAGCCTGCTAAATCAGGCTGACATAAAAAGGTTGCGGGTTGAGCGCTCAGAGAAAAAACCTTAACCCTCAACTCTCAACTCGCAACCCTCAACCCGATAGCAGGTTTTAGCCTGCTTTGAGTTTGCAGCCACCCACCTCGGGTGGGTGGTCAAAGCCATTCCCTATTCGCCACTCGCTACTCGCCTTCGTTCAATTTGCGCAGGGTCAAATTCCGCTGCAAGTTTTTAAACGCTGTTTGGGTTTAACCTTACGGCGGGGTGAAAAAGTAATGGCGGAAGCGAGGACGAAATGGCTGCAGCGAGGCATCTTGCTTGAATACTTCACAATCGGTTGGAACGCTGTTGAAGCAACCGTCGCTATCGGCGCAGGTTGGTTTGCAGGTTCAATTGCTTTGATTGGCTTTGGGCTTGACAGCGTTATTGAATCGGCTTCAGGAGCAATTTTGCTTTGGCGGCTGAAAAAGGAACTGGCTGGTGTTTCAAGCGAACAAACTGAAAAGGCAGAACGAACCGCTTTGTTGGGCGTGGGGGTAACTTTTTGGCTCTTGTCGGGTTATGTGGCTTATGAAGCCATCGGAAAACTCATCACTAAAGAAGCACCTGATGTCAGCGTAGTCGGCATAGTTCTCGCAACCGTTTCACTAATCGTCATGCCAGTTCTGGCTTGGGGCAAGCGCTTTGTTGCTGCACGCATCCAAAGTCGCGCCTTAGAAGCCGATGCTACGGAAACAATCGTTTGCGCTTACCTCTCCTTCACACTTCTGTTGGGCTTGACTCTCAACGCTTGGCTCGGATGGTGGTGGGCAGACCCAACTGCATCTCTTTTGATGTTGCCTGTTATCCTGCGTGAGGGCTGGGAAGCCGTGAAGGAGGCAAAGGAAGAAGATTTCCCCGCCGAATGAAGTCGGTGGCTATGGAACGAAGCCCGCTGAAGCAGGCTGACCTGAAAAGTTGCGAGTTGAGCGTTGCGAGATAGGAGAAAAATCCTGCCTCACAACTCTCAACTCGCAACCCTGAACCCATCTTGCTGCTTTCACCTTTGAGCCCCTCGCTTCAATGACAATGAAAGCCAAGTGGTGAACCGATGCAGGCTTGCTGCGGCGATTGATAAAGGCTCACCGTTTCGCCAGACGAAAAGGTGGAAGTTTCGTTGCGTGACCGTTCCAAACTCTGCTTTGTAAGTTTCGTCGCCGCGCATGAAGTCAAAAACCTTCGCTCCTTCCCTTTCCGCTTCGTCAATGACCTTCGCCAGCAAAACTTTGCCGACACTGTAGCGACCAAAGGACGGATTGAAGCCGCAGGTGTAAAAGCCTGAGTAGTCGCCTACCTTGAAGGCGTAATAGACGGTAGCAGTAACATTGTCAAGGGAAAGCCAGTGAAGCCGAAGCCAATGGCGTTTTAACGCTTGTCGGGCGAACTCTTGATGGAACTTCCTGACCTTCGGGAAAATGAAAACGCCAGTTTGACCCAATTGACCCCAACGAAGCCGGTGCAAGGCGAAAAGTTGCGGAAGTATCGTTTCAACTTCCTGCCCGTTTGTAGCCGTTCGGAACTGGACTTTGAAGTTCCGCCAAATTTGTCGCTCCCTCCGCTTCAGTTGCTCCCTCAATGACTTGTTCACCTGCTCCCGCCATGAAATGTTTTCTCTGTTTAGCGGCACTCGGTGGCAAACTTCGCCGACCAAAATCGCTGCTCGGAAGTTATCAGGGAGGTTAACTTGTTGCAGCGACGAAATCGCTTCGCTGCCTTCAGGAAGTTCATGCAAGGCAATTGAGTGCCAAAGCGAAGGGTGAGTGAACAACCAATGCCAAATCTTTTGCGAAACTTCCTCACAACCTTTGCGGACGAGAAAATCCCCATAATCGGCGTTTCCATTTCCGATGAACCTAACAATGCGAGCCAGCGGCAAAACGGGGGATGGCGAGACGAAAAGTGGCGCAGCAGCGAGCAATTGTGTCCCATCGGCAACAGCGATTACCATCAACTTCCTGCCTCCCAATTTGCACCCCGCACCTTGCACCCCGCACTCAGCCGAACCGCACTCTGCACCCCGCACTCCGCACTCAAAAAATCGCCACCAAGTTGTTAGCCATTCGTAACTGAGGAAAATTCGGGCTTCAAAGGCAGTGCTGTTTAAAAGCAGGTCATCCCAAGCGTCCTGCCACTCTGCCCATTGCTGCAAGTTAGTGATGAGCACAACTTTCTCGCCCATGAGTTCACTCCTGCTCTTCCGCCTCAACAGGTCTTTTTGCCAGTTCGTAACTGAGCCAGAGGGTCAAAAGGAAGGCAATTGCTAATGCGGTAGCGCCAACGAAGAAAGGAAGCCTAAATCCCAACGCTTTGCTGCTTGATATACGGGTTGCCAGTTCGGCGATGATTCCACCGACTGGTGCTCCGAAGATTGCGCCCATCCCTTGTCCGCTGTAAATGAGCCCAACGGCTGCTCCCCTCTCTTGGTCGGTCACCACTTCACTGACCAAAGCCAACGCTGCAGGAAATGCTAACAACCATGCGAACCCGATGAGCAAACCGAGTGCAGCGATGAGCACCATGCTTTTTGCGAATGGGAAAGTTGCCAACGCAAAAGTAGCACTTGCCAATGCAATCCTCAGAGCAGTCTCCCTGCCGATGTCGTCAGAGACGCGACCGATAGGCACAGCGATGAGTGCTAAAGCGCCAGCAGCAAGGGAAATTCCCAAGCCGAGTTCCAAGTCCGTCAACTTCAAAACTTGTTTAGCGTAAGGAACGATTACGGGGACTTGCATTGACGCTGCAAATTGGCTTATAGCAAAAACACTTGCGAGGATGAAGATAGGGCGTGATAATGCTGGCAATCGGACAAGGTGTGGTCGTAGGGAAAAAAGTCGCTTCAGTTTGCCCTCTTTCTGTCGCTCCCCTTTCACTGAAGGCAAGATGGTGATAACCAAAATGGCAGCCAGTGTTAAAAGTGCTGCTGTGACAAAGAAGGCGTGTTTGTAAGTCCCTGCTTTGTGGTGCAGGAGGAAACCGATAGCAGCGCTGATTCCTAACCCCGTCAGGTAACTCAAATTCAAGATGCCTATCATCCCACCACGATATTCTTCGGGTGCGTGATCGGTGACGAGGGCTGCGACTGTAGGGAAGAAAGCAGCGAATCCGATTCCAGCAAGTGGAAACAAAAGCATGACCGCATAATGGGAGCGGATTGTGCCCAAAAGTATCGTCGCTATTACCCCAATCATCAAGCCAAGGACCATCACCGCTTTTCGTCCCCATCGGTCGCTTAAAGCCCCAAAGGGTGCTTTGAAAATCGCCTCAACTGCCAAATAGCCAGCGAAGGCGAAGCCCGTGATGTGAGGTGGTGCTCTCAACTCGTCACTGAGGTAGAAGTTGACGAACGGAATGAGGGCACCGAAAGCAGTGTCGGCTAAGAGCGACACCGTTAAAATTCGGCGCAAAATTGGTTCCCGTCGCCAAAGTTCAATGTATGCTGCCAGCACTGCCTCGTCGCTCCCTGAATGCTTACTTCGTTTTTCCTGTTCACTTACCAACGATGCGAACAGTCGTGCACAAGGAGAAACTTTGTCCACCGACTTCGTAAAGGAGTTCGGCGAAGGCTGCTGCAAATCCTTGTTCGGGCGGGTTGAGGGTGAACTTAAACTCGCCGTTGGCGGCATTGATGGTTTGGCTTGACCATTTCGCATCTCGGAAATCTTTTGTTGGCGCTTTTGCAGTCCAAATCAAAACTTCTTTGGGCTTAGGCTCTGACCGAATTACGAGCGTCATGGACTTTCCTTCCTGCTTCCACTGCCACTGCAACTTTGGGAATGTAATCCGACCAGCGACCCTATTGAAGAACGCTGTGAGCGTCCTTAAAACTCTGTCAAGCCCGCCTTCAAGCCCGTGACCGGCGTTGGGGACATAGAGAATGTGCTTTTCGCCAAGAAGGTCGTAGAAGTAGAAGTTAGCAGCGTCAAGCGCCCAATATCGGTCGTTGGAGCCGTTGATGATGAGTTTCGGCATTGTCAGCCTGTCTCGGTAAAAGTAAGGGTCAACGAGTTTGACGAGTTCCTGTGCCTTGCCGTCGCCGACGACCAAGTCCAACAAACCTCGTTCCTCGTATTCCCTGATTTGCTCGCTGAAGCCACCAAAGACTTCCCGTTGGTGGCGCATTTGGGCAGGTATGTTCAAATTGTCGTAAACGATGGGAGCAATGCCTTTAACGCGTTTGGGATCGGCAACAGCCGTAAGCCAAGTTGTCCAACCTCGCTTTGACCCACCCGTGACAACGAAGCCGTTGATTTTTATGCCAAGTTCCTTTTCAGCAAACTGTTGGACAGCATCCATCGCTTTAACGGCGCTTTTCGTCATCGGCAACAAACAAGCCCATTCCTTATCGTCTGTCTCCAAAACCTTGACGAAAGTGTGGGCGATGAGGTTGTCTTCGGTGAGACCATCAAAGAGTGGTTGGTTAGGGACGGCGAAAAGGACAGCGACGATGGCTTGAATTTGAGCAGCGATGGTTGTCGCAATGAGACGCGTTTGAGCGTCGCCCTTGCTCTCCGTTGTCCCTCCGCTTATGACGAGCACAGCGACATCGCTTGTGACTTTGGAAGGTTGAGCGACTAAAAGGGTGTGTTGCCAAAGAATATCTTTCCAGCGTTGGGAAGTTAACCTGAGTTCGTGAATTGTAACACCGAAGGGAGTTTCGGTTTTGCCCTCTCTGACCCAAGCGAAAGCGCCGTCATCACGGAAAACATAACCGACCAACAAAGACGGTGATTGTTGCCCTAAAAGCCACATCATCATCAACCCGCAAACCAAAGTTGTCAATAACCAACGCATGCCCCATCGCCTCCTTGATGCTTTCAAGTTTGCCCGTCATCGGTTTGGCATTAATCAGTTTGGCATTAAGTTGAAAGGCATGAAAGGGTTGGATTAAAGGTTTTTGCTCATTTGAGCGAAAGCAGTTAGGATGTTTACCAGCAACTTCACGCTTTCAAGGGCTGAGGGGATGTCAAGCCTTTCGTTTTCAGGCGAATGGGGACTCTCTTCACCGCAGCAAATCATCACGCACTTGATTCCGTGTTCGTTGAAAATGTTTGCGTCACTGCCACCCCCAGTTATCTCCCATTGCGGTTTCAGTCCCATTTGCTCAAGGGCTGATGCTATGAGTTTTGCTGGCAGGTCATTCTCAGTGATGCGGAAAGAGCGGTAGGACTCCCTAACCTCAACTTCTGCCTTCCCGCCGCCCTTTTGTGCTTCTTTCTCAAGGAGGGCAACCATGTGGGCGATTTGCTCATCAAGTTTGCGAGGGTCATGGCTTCTGGCTTCGCCCAAAATTTCAACTTCCTCAGGCACAATATTGGTCGCCAACCCTCCTCTTATGACGCCGATGTTTGCCGTCGTCTCTTGGTCAATTCGCCCAAGCCTCATCGCCGCAATTGCCTTTGCCGCCAACTGAATTGCGTTTATGCCCTTCTCAGGTGAAACGCCAGCGTGAGCAGCCTTGCCTTTTATGACTGCCCGCAAATTCTTTTGCGACGGTGCTTGGACTATGACTTTGTTGACGGGCGGACCGCTGTCTAAAACGAACCCAACTTTTGAACTGATGAGGGAATAGTCAAGGTTTTTTGCCCCGTGAAGCCCTGTCTCTTCGGCAACGGTGAAGACTATCTCCAGTGGACCGTGTTGGATGCCGTCTTCTTTGAGGACGCGCAAAAACTCCAACAACACGCAAACCCCAGCCTTGTTGTCGGCGCCGAGAATCGTTTTCCCATCTGACCGAACTTTATCGCCTTCAACGATTGGGCTGACATTTTCGCAAGGGATAACAGTATCCAAGTGAGCATTGAACATAATTGGTGGCACGCCATTTAAGTTGCCGGTAACTTTGACGATTAGGTTGCCTTGTTCGCCGCCAAATTTTTCGCCTGCGTTATCTTCCACTACAGTCAGCCCCATTTCCTGAAGTTTAACCTTCACCGCTTGGGCAACTCCCTTTTCTTTCCCTGAAGGGCTTGGTATGCGGACGAGTTCAAGGAAGTCCGCCAGAAACCGTTCTCTGTTGACAGGCATCTTCATTCCCTCCTCATGCCTTTTTCAGCCGCCATATCAATCATAACACCCACAACGGCAAGCGATTGATCACCACGCCCAAATTTGGATATTGGTGGCATAATCAAAATGCAGCAAAACTTTGGTGGCATGGAGGCGATGGTTTATGTCCAAGGGGACAATTATTGCTTTGCTGTTGGGAGTTGTGGCTGTGATTGTAGGGATAGTATTGCTTGTGGTTTGGTGGGGAGACTTCTTAGTAGTGCTCAAAGGCGCTCTGGGACCGATGTTAGCGCTCGGTGGGTTGCTCGTCATTGCCATCGCATGGAGTGAGTATCAAGCAGCGAAAGAAATGGAGCGGTTAACTGCTCAAACCCAGCAACCACCTCAACCAACTCAAACAGGAAGCGAACAGACTCAGCAACAGTGAAATCACAAAGATAAGCGAAAGTGCTCTCACTTCTTGGAGTCCGTCTTTAGGTGGTGACCTTTTATGGCTTATCAAGTGGTGCATCCGACGACATCCGACCGAATTTATCCTGCCAGAAAATTGGCATTGCTGGCTTTGGTTGAAGTGGAAAAGAAGGACGCCTATGTCAACTTGTCCTTGCGGGAACTGATGAGACAAAGGCAACTCCCAGCAAAGGAAAAGGCAATGATTACGGCACTGGCGATGGGAGTAGTGAAAATGCGCCTTTTCCTTGACCACATCATCCAACACTTTTGCGACTACTCACTGGACGAACTTCCCGTCTTTGCCCGAAACATTTTGCGCATGGCTGCCTACGAGTTGATTTTCTTCAAGCACCCTGCACCGATTGTCGGGAACGAATATGTCAAGTTGGCGAAACGGTTTGAACACAAGGGGATTGCGGCTCTCGTGAACGCTGTCGTCAGGAGCATGGGCGAAGGTTGGCAAAGTGTCCCTGTCCCGTCCCTTGACGAAGACCCTGTTTCTCACATCAGCATAACAACTTCCCACCCGCGTTGGATGGTTGAGCGTTGGATTAAGTTCTGGGGGATGGATGAAACTTTGGCGCTTTGCCGAGCCAACAACGAACCACCGCCAATTTGTATTCGCGTCAATCTTAAATACACCGAAAGGGAGTTGGTTGCAAAAGCCCTTGAGTTTCGGTGCAGGAAAATTGAACCGAGCCCTTGGGTGCCTGAATGTTTGAGGTTGGACACAACCCAAGATGTCACAAATTTGCCTGGCTTTATCGGCGGTTTGTTCACTGTTCAAGATGAAGGTGCAATGGTTGTGCCTTATCTTTTAGAGCCGAAACCCGGCGAAATCATTATAGACGCTTGCGCTGCTCCCGGCGGCAAGACCACTCACATCGCTGAGTTGACAAAAGACGAAGCGGAAATCATCGCTGTTGACCCTCATCCCTCCCGCTTGAAGTTGGTTGAAGAAAACGCCCTTCGGCTCAAACTCTTCAACATCAAAACCTTGCTCGGCGATTGGACGGAACTCGCTCAGCAGTTCATCAACCGAGCCGACAAAGTTTTGCTTGATGTCCCTTGTTCGGGGACTGGGACACTGCGCCGAAAAGTTGACGCCCGTTGGAAGAAGAGTGAAGAGCAGGTGAGGCAATTGGCTGAATTGCAATTTCGGTTGCTTGAGGCATCGGCGTCTGTCGTCCGTAAAGGTGGGGTCATCGTCTACGCCACATGCAGCCTTGAACCCGAAGAAGATGAGGGGGTCATCAAAGCCTTTCTGGAACGCCATCCAGAATTCGTTTTGGATGACCCGCGTCCATTTTTGCCCAGCGAAATTCCCAACGCAATCACTCAAGATGGCTTTTTGCGACTGTTCCCGCATAAACACAACACCGACGGGGTCTTCGCAGCCCGTCTTAGAAAAGTCAGGTAAGGCAAGGAGGCTTTAGCGTGAGGGTAATTGCGGGAACAAGCAAAGGCGTCCAACTGAAAAGCCCACCTCACGGTCGGGTTCGCCCTACAACCGACCGAATCAGAACCGTTTTGTTTGACATGCTTGGGCAACTGGTTGTCGGAAGTCACTTCCTTGACCTTTGCGCCGGCACAGGGGCTGTGGGCATAGAAGCCTTGAGTAGGGGAGCGGAACGAGCAGTCTTCGTTGAGTTGGACGGTCGTTGCATTGAGACCATAAAAACTAACTTGCTGCTGACGAAACTTTTTGACCGTGCAAGAATTGTCAAGGGAGATGCACGAAGGAAGTTGCCCCAATTTTTGGCTGAAGGCGAAAGGTTTGACATCGTGTTTTTAGACCCACCTTACGGCAGTGACTTGGCTTTGCAACTTGTGACATGGTTGGGGAGCCACTTGGAACTTTTGAAAGGTCCGAGATTGGTCGTGGTGCAGCAGTTGGTGAAGGAAAAGTTGCCTGAGGTCGTTGGCGGTCTAATCGCTTTTGAGCAACGAAGGGTCAGCGAACATGTTTTGCGCTTTTATTCGCCGACTGGAGATTGGAGGGATAAGGAATGATTCGTGCCGTTTATCCTGGAACTTTTGACCCAGTGACCAACGGTCACTTGGATGTCATAGAGAGGGCAGCAAAAATCTTTGACGAACTGATTGTCGCCGTCACAACTAATCCAGTCAAAACCCCTTGGTTCACTTTAGAAGAGCGGGTTGAGATGCTGAAGGAATGTTGCAGCCATTTGCCCAATGTCACCGTTGAAGCCTTTGACGGGCTTTTGGTCAACTTCGTCCGACAGAAAGGTGCAAAGGTCATCATCAAGGGCTTAAGGGCTGTGACGGATTTTGACTACGAGTTCCAGATGGCAGCCATCAACCGAAAACTGGCACCTGAGATTGAAACCCTGTTCCTTATGACCAGCCTGCCTTACGCCTACCTGAGTTCCAGTGTTGTCAAAGAAGTCGCTTCCCTTAATGGATGCTTGAAGGAATTGGTGCCAGATAATGTTGCCGAGAGACTTCGCAGAAAAGTGGCGGAAAGGGGGCGGTAACCATCTCGGACATCTATCGCGCCATCACGGAACTTGAAGAATTAGTTCGGAACGGAAGACGCATCTTTGGACGGTGGGTAATCGTTGATGAGGAACTTTTCGCCACAAAACTCCACCGGATGAGAGCATCACTGCCCGACGAAATTCGCAAGGCAATGGAAATCCAAAGGGAAAGCGAAAGGTATCTGAGGGCTGCAAGGGAAGAGGCACAGCGAATTGTTGAAGAGGCGAAGAGAGAAGCGGAGAAAATCTTGGAGCGAGCAAGGCGAGAAGCGGAAAGTTTGGTGGAGGAGAACCTGATAGTCCAACAAGCAGAGCAACGGGCAAAAGAAATTTTGCAGGAGGCTCAACAAGACGCTGAAACCCGCCGAAAAGAGACCGACGAATATGTCCGTGATGTCCTTAGCCGATTGGAACGCTTTGCCCGCCGTCTCCTTGAAATCGTTGAAGAAGGACGACGGGAACTTGAAAACCGCTAATGGGTGCGGGGTGCGGTAATGTGATTTTGACTTTCCATTCATTGCACTCCGCACTCAGCACCCCGCACTGAACTTTGCACCCCGCACTCTGCACCCATCTTATCAAAAATGTTGGAAGCCACCACTCAGCGTTTTAAGCATTCCGTCAAGTTGCTTGCCAAGAACTTTTCCATCTTCGTGGGCAGCGGAAACCAACCCAATTTGGTGGGCAGGAATACCGTTTGCCACTAAGACCTTGCAAATTTCAGATGACACCGATGAAGGCACAGAAATCAGCAACTCATAATCTTCACCACCCGTTAATGCGAGTGCCATGGCATCTTTGTCAACAACAATCGCTGCTTCTTTTAGGGCTTGGCTTAGTGGCAAATTTGGCAAGTCAATGACGATTTGGACTTTGCTTGCAGCCGCCATCCTTTGAGCGTCAATTACCAAACCATCACTGATGTCAATGGCAGCGTGGACAGGGAATGAATGCAGGATAGGGATAGCGTTCAAGCGAGGGGTCGGTCGCCTAAAGCGTTCTATGCATTTGGAAAGCATTGGGTCAGTTTGAGCGGCGCTAATGTTTTGCTCTAAAAGCCAGAAGCCAGCGGCTGATTCACCCAAAAAGCCTGTCACAATAATCTCGTCACCAACTTTGGCTCCGTTCCGCCGAAACGGTTCCCCTTCAACGATGCCAATGACAACACTGCTCACCATGAGCCCGATAGGGGAGCGAACTGTGTCGCCACCGAGCAGAAGGGTTCCCATTGACTGACATATTGCGATAGCGCCATCGTAAAATTCGTCCACGAAGGAAACGGGTTCGTCACCTGTTAAGCCCAATCCCAACAGCGCAGCAACAGGTTTGCCACCCATTGCTACAACATCACTGATGCTGATGGCAATTGACTTCCAGCCGAGATCAAAAGGGGGCATCCAGCGGAGCCGAAAATGGGCGTTTTCAAGTTGTGTGTCAATCGTTAGCACAACCTTGACGCCATCAATTTCCAAGACTGCGGCATCATCGCCGAGTCCAACCAACACTCGTTTGTCAAACCCGAAAGTTCTCTCCAACCGTTCGCACAACTTTGCAACCAGAGGATACTCGCCCAAGTCTCGCACCTTCATCTTTTCTCACCGCGAATTTTCATCCAGAGTTGCTTTAGTTGCTTGACTGCTTCAACAGGGTCATCAGCGCAAACCACTGCCGAAACGACAGCGACGGCATCAGCGCCTGCTTCAAAAACTGTCGCTGCGTTTTGCAAAGTGATGCCACCGATAGCGACCAGAGGGTAATCGGGTGGCAAAACTTGTCTGACCCGCCTAACCATGTCAACCCCGGCAGGTTCACCGGCATCGGGCTTTGTTGAGGTAGCGAACACTGAGCCAATGCTAACATAGTCAGCGCCTTCGGCAACCGCCTTAAGGGCTTCATCTTCGTTAGCGACGGAGCGACCAATGATTTTTCCAGCACCAAGCAAACGCCTTGCCACGGGAACTGGCATGTCATCATCGCCCACATGCACACCGTCAGCGTCAGCGGCAAGGGCTATGTCAACTCGGTCGTTGACGATGAACAAGGTGTCAGTTCTCCAAGTTAAGTCGCGAATAGCCCTCGCCCACTCTAAGAGTTGGCGAGTTGTCGCTTCTTTGTCCCTCAGTTGAACGGCACAAGCACCACCTGCAATTGCAGCCTTTGCTATGTCAACATGAGACCTTCTCGGGTTAATGAACCTATCGGTTACGGCATAAACGCCAGCAATGCATCTCATCATGTGACTTCCCTCCTTGCCGATTTAGTGCTGCTGTGATATAACGATGGCACAACGGCGTCGGGGTGTGACAAGGTTTTCTTTTGGATGAGGAGGTGCAAGGAAAGAAATGGGGGGCATAATCAGGTTTCCTGACGGGCGCTCCAGTTCCTTGTCGCCCGTTACTGATCCAGACTGGACAGAACAGTGGTTGCGCCGTTCAGTTCAACCGTTGGCTTTGTGGACTTTGACCGTTCCTTTGCTTCCTGTCGGTGAAAACTTGACCACGCCTTTCGGCATTGTTGTGCCAATCTTGGGCATAGACAACAACGGCAGGACAATCGCTGTTTTGTTTGATTTGAGGACGGAACGAGCGTTAACAGCCATCATGGGCGAAAGTGTTGCGGCACTACACTGGGCTGAAAGTTTGGAAGAAAAGCATTTGGAGACCTTTGGTCGCTATTTTTGGCATGACCCCAAAGCGTCCCTTGCCGGCGTTTGGGCTCAAGTTCACGGTTTGAAAGAACGGACGGTCTCTTTCGGTCAGCAAACGCAAGTCCATGTTCTCAGTTGGCGTCCCCGACCCATTCTTTGGGAAGTTCAAAACTTTCTCAACCGTTACGGACTTTCCATATTGTTTTTCGGGCTTCATACTTTTCAAGGTGAGCAAGGGGAAACAATCGCCATCGCAGAACCAATCGTTGTGCCATTGGCAGTTAGTTCTGTTAGCCCTGAAGGCGTTTCCGTTCATCGGGTCGGGGAAGTTGAGTCGTTTTTGCGATCTTTAGAAGAAACGACGACTTGAAAATTTCGCAAGGGGAGTGTTGGAAGTGAAATTAACGGGTGCGGAGCGGCAATGGGTTGAACAGTTAATTCGCCTTTCGCTCCTAACTGCTGCAAGGCAGTTGAGAGCCGATGCTTGTGGCGTCGGCTTTTGGCAAAGTGAGCGGAGATTTTCCCAATTCGTTTTCAACGGTCGGTTTCAGTGTCTTACTGAGACTTCCTTAATTGTCCCTGCCCTGCTTTTGAAGCAACTTTCAAAATCGCCCCTCTCCCTCAAATCCCCTCACACATCCTTTTTGCCCGTTATGCCGCCTCCCGCCTCGGCTTTGGCAGTGGGGAAATTTGACGGACCTGAACCGTTGATACTTTGTTGGGTTGGGCGGTTGAGAACTTCCGATTGGAGCGATGAGGAAAGGAAAAAATTTGAAGCGTTCGCACAAGGCATGGGTAGGCTTTTCATACCCTTCCTTCCTGCCCTCATGAACGGACGAGTTTTAAGGTCTTGGCTGGAAGCAGCAACTCGTTCCGACATATCAGCGGTGTTGGAAGAGAGTTTGGCTTTCCTGCTTGAACTTTTGCTTTTCGCTGCTGGGTCAAGGGACGGGGCAATCGTCTTGACAGATTTGAAGGGAACGCCGATGTTCGGTGTCGCTCAAGGCGAGGATGGAAAACGATGGCTTAAAATGCACTGCCTTCCTGTGACCGTTCGCCACGCTTTCGCAACGAAAGTTTTCTCGGATGTTCAATGGATGGGAATCATCGCTGTTAAGACATCGGAGCGAATTCGCCCCAAACTTGCACCCCTTCTGGACACCATTGCCCACATAATTCGCTCGCTTATCTCTTGGAGCCAACAATCCGTTCGGCTTGAAGAGATGGCTTGGCTTGACCCGTTAACTGGTTTGCCGAACCGAAAAGCCTTTAGCAAGAAACTTGAAAGCGAATTGCACAGAGCCTCTCGCTTTGGCTATCCAGTCAGTCTGCTACTGGCTGACTTAGATGAATTCCGCATTTTCAATGAAGTGCTCGGGGTTGACGCTGGCGACGAAATATTGAGGCAAGTCGGCTCTATCTTGAGGAAATCGGTGCGGGGCTATGACCTTGTCGCCAGATATGGCGGCGATGAGTTTGCTATAGCGCTGCCAGCGACTTCTTTGGAAAGTGCATTGAAAGTTGCGGAGAGGCTGAAGATAAGGCTTACTGAGGCGGAAATTTTGCCCGTTAAGGATGTCAGGCTCACCATCAAAGTCAGCATCGGCTTGACAACCGCTCAAAAAGTTGAGCCCAAAGATTCTCATCGTCTTCTCTCTCTGGTTGACCAAGCCCTAATTATGGCTAAGAACAAAGGTGGTAACCAAGTAGAAGTCGCTATAGCCCCCGAATTTGCCCCTTCAGTGCTCCCATTGCCAACCATGTCGCCGGATTTGTGGTCAGTTCTGACTCAATACCTTAGTCACGGCATTAACAATCCGCTTAATGGGATTTTGGGCATGACCCAAATCGTCCTGATGGAGGAGCAATTGCCACCCCATGTCAGGGATGCACTTGAGCAAATAGAGCAATTGAGTCTCAGGTTGAGGGATTTCAGTCGCTACTTGATGAACCTTCCGCCCAAGCGAGTCATGGAAGAACTTGAAGCCTTTTGGAAACGAATGCACACACCACCGCCTCTATAAGAGGCGGCGAAGGGGGAGTGAGTTATGGCGGGCTTGAGAGTGATCATCGTGGATGATGAGGAAAGCACAGTCGCAATTTGCAAGTTCGCTTTGCAGCGATTAGGGATGGAAGTTGAAACTGC
>Ga0209393_1000560_pt1 | contig 17891 bp, 17 predicted proteins | sample SSWtaG_2_FD_184117 | JGI IMG/M metagenome (GOLD analysis project Ga0209393, IMG submission 184117) | Hot spring microbial communities from Sandy's Spring West, USA to study Microbial Dark Matter (Phase II) - SSWsed_130316 (SPAdes)... | ecosystem: Environmental > Aquatic > Thermal springs > Hot...
GGGGCCCGGCCAGGCCGCTGAGATCGGCGTGCAGCCCCACCGCCAGGAAGAAGATGGGCACGGAGAAGCCGTCGGAGAGCCAGGGCTGCCGCTCCCGCACCCCGCCGCCGGCGGCTGTCCTGCCCAGGAAAAGCCCGGCCAGGTACGACCCGATGATGGCTGCCAGCCCTCCCAGCTGCTGGGCCGTCCAGGCCGCGGCTGGGGTGACGGGGCGGCCCGACCCGGTGCGTGGGGAGGTCATATCGGCCTTTGTGGCCCTGAAGGAGGGGCATAGGCCCTCGGAGGAGCTGCGGCGGGAGCTTTTGGAGACGGTGCGGCGGGAGCTGGGGCCGGTGGCGGTGGTGGGGGAGATCAACTTCGTGGCCATGCTGCCCAAGACCCGCTCGGGGAAGATCATGCGCCGGGTGCTGAAGGCGGTGGTGCTGGACCGGGACCCGGGCGACATCTCCACCATCGAGGACGAGGGCTCCGTGGAGGAGGCCCGCCAGGCCTGGCTCCAGATGCGCCAGGAGATGGGGCAGTCTGCCCCTTGAGGCCCCCGGCAACCTATTGAACCAGTGCCCCCGGCTTGGCGCTCGAGGCTGAGGTGGTGTGTCTTTGACGGGACAGAAGGAGCTGGAGGGACTGAAGCGACGGCGCCAGGAGTGGGAAGAGCGCATCGACAGGGAGGAGCGGCCAGCCCCTCACCACACCTAGGTGGCCGGCTGTAGCCTCACCGCCCGGCAGCCGGGGGTGAACTAATACGCACCACCATCCAGGCCCTGGCGGCAGTGCTTGGGGTGCTCAGCCCCTGCACATCAACTCCTGGAACGAGGCACTGGCCCTGCCCAGCGGGAAAGCTGCCTGGCCCTGCGGGTCCAGCAGGTCATCGTCCACAACAAGTCGAGAGCGGCCACCTCCCCCGCCTTCATCCACCTGGCTTACTTCATCATCACTCACAGGATGCCAGAGCGAGTCCGTGGAATAATGTCTCAAACTGAGACATATCATTATTGACGCCTGGGCTAGCATATAATTTCAGTAAACTATGGGCCTAGGCAAGGGTGGGCAAATTGCAAATCGTCGGGTCGTCCATGTACTGTGGCGATAACGTACGTATTGACCTGAGTACGCCTGTTCTTAGGCGAGCCTCCATGAGGGAGGTAGAAGAGGAAGCGCGACGTCTGTCCATAGCCCGCGAGCTGTACCTTTCCGGCCGTCCTGAGGCAGCCGAGTCGTTACGGCCAGTGGTGGGTGCGGCGTGGCGGCGGAGCCGCGCTTGGGGGGTGGACCCTGACAGTCGCGAGGTACAACGCTTTTCGGCTGCCAGGGTAGACCGGCGATTTAGGGACGCCGTTGAGCCGGTCCTGCGTCACCTGATGGACGTGGTGGCTGACACCATGGCGGTGGTGATCTTGACAGATTGCAACGGCATCATTTACCGCGTGGAGGGCGATAGGGGGGTTAGGCATCTCCTGGAACGTGTGAAGGCGGTTGCTGGTGCGGACCTGAGCGAGGACTCCTGCGGTGCCAACGCCGTGGGCACCGCCTTAGAAGAGGGCCGGGGCATACAGATGTGGGGGGCGGAACATTACATCGCTGGTTTCCAGCCCTTCGCTTGCACAGCGGTGCCCATTAGGGATCCTCTTGCCGGCAAGCTGCTGGGGGTGCTGGATGTGACTTGCCGGGCTAACGAACTAACGCCGCGGGTGGTGGAGATCGTGGAGCGAGCAGCAGACGAGATTGAGCGTCGTCTCGAGGAGGCCCTCACGTGGCGGCAACGGGCCCTCTTGCGTGCCTATCTGGAGGCAATGGGGAAGGCCGGGTCGCGTGGCGTCATTGCCAGCGATGGAGATACCACTATCGCAGGGCGACGGGCCCTGGAGCTGGTGCGTGCCGAGGACTATCCCTGGCTGCTGGGCCAGGCGGAGGTAGCGCGACGGAAAGGGAGCGCACATGAGGCCACTTTCCATTCCAGCTCTGGCCAGCTGCTGGAGGTGGTGGCCATTCCTCAGTTTACCGGCGGCGAGTACGTGGGGACCGTGTTCGTCCTCAGGCGGCTGCGGCATGAGGGGGCTAAGGGCCATTATGCGTTCGAGAGATCTGAAGGGCCCTTTTCAGGTTTAGTGGGGGAGAGTGTCGAGTTCAGGCGTGCGGTGGCGCTGGCCATGGAAGCTGCCCGCCGTGGGGGGCCAGTATACATCTGGGGCGAACCCGGGAGCGGCCGCTATACCTTAGCCCTGGCTACGGCGCAGGCCATGGGCGGTTCAGTTACAGCCATCGACTGTGCGACCGAGCCCGCGAGGGCAGGAATCGACAGCACGGGCGAGCCAGGCAGGATTCTGCTTCTAAGAGGCGTGGACGAGGCCCGCCCAGCCTTGGCGCGCCGCCTGCTGGCCTTAGTGCATGAGGGTGCAAAGGCGGTGGCCACGGGCAGGCGCGACCCGCAGGGGCGTCTCCCCAAGGGAATCGTGGGGGAGCTAATACGGGCAGTGGCTCAGTTTTGTATCGAAGTCCCGCCCCTCCGCCGGCGAAGGGAGGATGTTCCTATCCTGGTCGCTCACTTTCTGAAGCAGTTGGGCGTCAGGGAGCAGGCGACGACCTCGGCCCTGCAGGCCCTCATCTCCTACAGGTGGCCGGGCAACCTCGCGGAGCTGCAAACTGTGCTCAGGACAGCTGCGGCCTTGGCCAAGGGGCGGGACATCACCTTGGCGGACCTTCCCGCGGCCGTAGTCGAGAGCCTCCGGTCTGTCTCGCTCTCGCGTTACGAAGAGGAGGAAATGAGGGTACTGCTGGATGCGTTGCGCGAGAGCGGCGGCAATCGGTCCTTGGCCGCGCAGAGGCTCGGCATCAGCCGAGCGACCCTACACCGGCGGCTGGCTCGTTATCGGAAGCTTGGCATCCCCATTCCCGAACGTGTCTCACATTGAGACGATGGGGCGTTCAGCAGGCAGCTAAAATGTGTGCTAGCAACATCGAGGGGGGTGGTAGCCAGGTCGCGTCGACCAGCTGTCCAAGGGATGCGGTCTATCCAGTGCAAAGGTGAAATCATGGGAGGTGCAGAGCGATGTTGGAGATCAACGTATTCCACAACGGAGCTTGTGACCTTCCCCCGGTTGAAGTGGAGGTAGAAGGGCAGCGGGTAGTGGTGAACGGTGGTGACCTGGCCCAGATCCACGAGTCATTCCAGCGGGGTGTGGTGGCCCAGGTGCGCCAGGGCATCCTGGCCGACCGGCTGGGCTTCAACTACTGGTTCATGACCGAGCACCATTTCCAGCCAGAAGGGGCGGAGTTCAGCCCCAACCCGCTGTTGGTGGAGACGGCCATCGCCGCTCACACGAGGCAGATCCGCCTCGGCCAGATGGCCAACATCCTCACCTGGTGGCACCCGGTGCGCATCGCCGAACAGGCGGCCATGCTGGACGTGATCAGTGGCGGCCGGCTGGAGTTTGGCATCGGCCGTGGCTATCAGCCACGGGAGAACGAGGTGTTTGGCTGGCCGTATGGCTCCACCATCCAGGATCAGGAGCGCAACCGGGCGTACTACGAGGAGGCGTTCGACATCATCCTTAAGTGCTGGACGGAGCCGTCCTTCTTCCACCAGGGGCAGTTCTATACTATCCCGCCCGTCTATACCAAGTGGCACCATAAGCAGACCATAGCCTACTTCTCCCAACCCCACGTGGGGCGTAGGTTGGAAGAAGTCTTGCAGCTCGGCTCCCCTGACCCGTATGGGGGCCCCAATCCGGTCCTGCAGACGCATACCATCCTGAAACAGCTGTCGGTCTTCCCCCAACCGTTGCAGAAGCCCTATCCCCAGGTGTGGGAGCCCCTAACCACCCCCCGTTCTATCCGATGGGCTGCGCAGCGGGGCGTCAACGGCTACTTCATCGTGGAGCCCAACTCCCGCCTGCGCATGAATATTGAGCTATATTACGAGGCGGCCGAGAAGGCGGGATGGCCGGACCGGCTGCAGCCGGGCAAACCCTTCAAGTTCGGCTGGGACTGCGAACGCAAGCGCGGCATCGTGACCTGCCGCTACGTGTACTGCGTGCCGCCTGGACGAGACAAGGACAAGGAGCTTCAGCGCTTCAAGCAGGCCTTGGAGGTTCAGTGGGACTACTATGGCCCCTTCGGTTTCGCGGCGGTCTTGGCCGAGCGGGACGAGCCCTTCTACGACCCGGCCATGAAGGTGGAAGCCGATCTGCTTCTCAAGAAGGAGGTGGCCATCTTCGGCGACCCGAGCGAGGTGGCCGAGAAGCTCCTCAAGATAAAGGAGCAGTGTGGATACGAGGACTTCCACGTCGGCGTTTGGTTCGAGCGGACTGGCTTCTCCACTGAGGAGATCGAGGAGGAGATGATCTACTTCGCCGAGGAGGTGATGCCGCTGCTTGTCAAGGCGTGCGGCGGCCAGAAGAAGAATGAGGAGGTAGACCCGGCACGCCTTCTGCCTATTCAGCCGGAGAGGGTGCGCTGAGTATATGGCTGGGGGCGGTGGGCGGGGCCACCGCCCCCAGCTGCCCGTCTGACATCCTATGGACGGAGGTCGAGCATGGGCATCAAGGTGATGGGCCTGAACTTGGGCTACATGGGTGGGGACAAGGAGCTGCTCGTCTTCCCGCATCCCAACTACATCCTCCATAGCCAGCGACGGGAAGGGGCCAAAACCTGGTATCGGATCCCCGCCCTAGCCTACATCGTGGAGCACCCTGAGGGGCGTCTGCTCTTCGAGACGGGCATCTCGTCCAAGGTGAGGGAGGAGTGGAAGGCGACGTGGCAGTTCCTGATAGACATATCTGAGGTAACCCCTGAGGTGTGCCTGGAGGCGCGCCTGAAGGAGCTGAAGCTGGGCCCGGAGGACTTCAAGTACGTGGTCCAGGGGCATCTTCACTGCGATCACGCCGGCGGCTTGCGCCTCTTCGCCGATGCGGGGGTCACCATCGTGGTCCATGAGGACGAGTACAAACATGTGATGCAGATGCAGCTGGATCCTGAGCAGCAGGAAGCGACCTTCTATAGTCCGTATGACTGGGAGTTTTTGGCCCGGCGCCGCCCCTGGACTGTTTATGGCGACCAAGAGCTCATGAAAGACGTGTGGCTGATAAGCCTTCCCGGCCACACCCCTGGCACCATGGGGCTGTTGGTGAGGCTGAGTCATACTGGCTGGATCCTTATGACCTCCGATGCCCTCTATTGCTGCGACTCCTATGGACCGCCGCCGGTGGGAACGCCTATCACCTGGAACAGCGAGCGATGGCGTCAGTCGGTGGAGAAGATCCGCCGCATCGCCCGGGAGCGCGATGCCTTCATCTTCCCCGGGCACGACGAGACGGGGATCAAGCATGCAGGCGAGCGGACCGAACTCAGGCAGATCCAGTACCTGCCCGGGCATGTGTACGAGTAGGGGGAGGTCATGGCTGCACCCGAGCTGGAGAGGGCGATGCAGATCTGGCGGGAGACGGCCCAGTCCCTGGCCAGCAAGCGGTTTGTGTGGGAGATGAGGCTCGGGTTCCTGGAGATTTGGTCGCGCTTTTCTCATGCCCCCACTGACATGACTTACGAGCCGGTGGCAGCGGGAGGGGTGCGGGCCGAATGGGTGGTGCCGCCAGGGGCTAGCGAGGGCAAGGCCCTACTTTACCTGCACGGTGGCGGTTACGTCATCTGTTCTCCTGACACACATCGGGAGATGGTGGCCCATCTCGCCAAGACGTGCGGCTGTCGCGTCTTGCTCCTGGACTATCGTCTTGCGCCCGAATTCCCTTTCCCCGCAGCGGTCGAGGATGCCGTGGCCGCCTACCGCTGGCTTCTGGCCCAGGGCTACCCTGCTAGAGGGCTGGCTGTGGCCGGCGACTCGGCGGGAGGAGGGCTCACGGTAGCCGCCCTGGTGGCCTTCCGCTACTTGGGGTTGCCCATGCCAGGGGCCGCGGCGTGCTTCTCCCCTTGGACCGACCTGGCCTGCACCGGTGAGACCCTCGCATCCAAGGCGAGCGAGGACCCCATCGTGTCGCGTCCCCTGCTGGAGCAGCTAGCCCAGACGTACCTGGCGGGGGCCGACCCCAAGTCCCCCCTAGCCTCGCCCCTTTACGCCGACCTTCGCGGCCTTCCGCCCCTCCTGGTGCAGGTGGGGACGGCCGAGACCCTACTGGATGATTCCCGGCGGCTGGCTGATCGCTGCCGGGAAGCGGGGGTAGAGGTGTCGCTAGAGGAGTGGGAGGGGATGCCGCACGTCTGGCACTTCTTCGTCTCCTTCCTGCCCGAGGCCCAGCAGGCCATCGCCAGGGCAGGCGAATTCCTTCGCCAGCGCCTAGGGTGAGAGCCGTGGAGCTGCCATCCATCTACCGCTCCAAGCTGGTGAGCCCGGAGGAGGCGGTTGCGCAGGTTCGGCCAGGGGAGGTGGTGCTCTGGGGCGTATTCCTTGAGCCCACCAGCCTTATCCGGCCCTTCGTGGAGCAACGGGAGCGGCTGCGAGGCACCACCATGGCCCACGAGACGCCTCTCCTGGAGTTCCCCTGGTTCAATCCTGACTTCGGTGACTGGTACCGCGTCTATGACTGCTTCCCTGGGGCCAACACCCGTGAAGGAGTAGCGTCAGGCCAGGTGGAGTTCGTGCCCCTGCCCTTCGGCATCATCCGGGCGGAACGAGCGGCGTGCCACGACCGGCGACATATCTATGCTCGGCCAGACGTGTACGTCACCCGCATCTCGCCTCCCGACGAGGAGGGGCTCGTCAGCTTCGGCACCTTCCCCTGGTTCTGGCGCGACGCCGTCAGAGAGGCGAGACTGGTCATCGGCGAGCTGGACCCGAACCTGCCCCGCACCAGCGCTAAGCTACACATCTCTGAGTTCGACCTGCTGGTGCCCCCTCCCGAGGCTGGTGACTCGCCACCGCGGCGCCCCCTGCCACCCACCCCTGCCGACGAGCTGGAGGCGGCCCAGGTGGTAGGGGCCAATGCTGCCGAGCTCATCAAGGACGGAGATACCTTCCAGGTGGGAGTGGGTCCAGCGGCCGAGAGCATGGTGGAGTTCCTGCGAGGCCGTCATGACCTGGGGGTTCATAGCGAGCTCATATTCCCAGGCGTGGTGGAGCTGGTGCGGGAGGGGGTTGTCACCGGCGCCCGCAAGAGCGTTGACCGGGGCAAGGTGGTGACCGCCGGCCTCTTCGCCCACCCCGAGGACCCGCGCAGGGAGGAGGCGGTGCGGTTCATCGTCGAGCACCCGGAGGTGTTCGAGTTCCGGACCATTAGCGAGGTGGCCAACGTGGCGGTGGTGGCGCAGCAGGAGAACATAGTAGCTGTCAACAACATCTTGGCCATCGACCTCACCGGCCAGGCGGTCATCAATTACCTTGGCTATCTGCCCATCGCCGGCATCGGCGGGAACTTCGACTTCACCGTCGGCAGCCACTATGCCAAGGGGGGTCGAGCCATCTACTGCCTCATCAGCACTGCCAAGGGTGGAACGGCCTCCCGCATCGTGCCCAGCATACCCCATGACCCTTATGTGGTGGTCTCTATGCCCAACTATATGGTGGACTACCTGGTCACCGAGCATGGGGTGGCGAACCTGGAGGGGAAGAGCCTGCGAGAGCGCGCCGAGGCCATCATATCGGTGGCCCACCCCGATTTCCGCAGCGAGCTCAGGCAGGCCGCCCGCAAGATGGGGCTGCTCTGATGAGCCGTAGGCCAGCCTGCGCAGATGCAGTGCAGCACTTCGTCTAGCATGGGCGGAGATGAGCCGTGGCAGGTGAGGTGGCAAGGGGAGAAGGGCAGGTAGAGCTACGTGCCTGCTCCAGGCGGGCGCCCAGGGCGGTGGGCGCCATAGAGGGCCAGTCCCCTAAGGGGGGCGTCGTCGAGGACGTTGCCTAGGGTCACCGGCACGTGGCTCCACAGCCACCAGTCGGCCAGGGAGATGTCGGCTCCCAGCAGCATGCCTGCCGGCACCACGAACATGTTGACGATGGAGTGCTCGTAGCCGAGGGCGAAAAAGGTCACGATGGGGAGCCACATGGCCAGCATCTTGCCGCCCACTGAGCGCGACACGAAGGCCATGACCGCCCCTACGGTGACCATCCAGTTGGCCAGCACGCCCTTCACCAGGGCCAGAGCCCAGCCCCGCGCCCCCTCGTCGGTATAGGCAATGGTCTCGGCCAGGGCTAGACGCCGCAGTTGCTCGCCCACCGGGTCGCCATCAGTCAGCCCCAGGTCGCTGATGGCCAGGTAGGAACAGGGCAGCGTAGAGGAGGCAGCCCAACAGGTTGCCGGCATAAGCCCAGGCCCAGTTGCGGGCCGTGGTGGCAAGGGAAAGGCGTCGGTTTGCCACGGCCATAGGGCGAAGTTGCCGGTGGTCAGCTCGAGCCCCAGCAGGACCAACAGGACGAAGCCCACGGGGAAGGCCATGGCCCTCATCAGGCAGCCCACAACCTTGGCCGCCACTGCCACCGCCGTCACTCCCAGGGCTATGGCGGGGGGCCCGGCCAGGCCGCTGAGATCGGCGTGCAGCCCCACCGCCAGGAAGAAGATGGGCACGGAGAAGCCGTCGGAGAGCCAGGGCTGCCGCTCCCGCACCCCGCCGCCGGCGGCTGTCCTGCCCACGAAAAGCCCGGCCAGGTACGACCCGATGATGGCTGCCAGCCCTCCCAGCTGCTGGGCCGTCCAGGCCGCGGCTGGGGTGACGGGGCGGCCCGACCCGGTGCGTGGGGAGGTCATATCGGCCTTTGTGGCCCTGAAGGAGGGGCATAGGCCCTCGGAGGAGCTGCGGCGGGAGCTTTTGGAGACGGTGCGGCGGGAGCTGGGGCCGGTGGCGGTGGTGGGGGAGATCAACTTCGTGGCCATGCTGCCCAAGACCCGCTCGGGGAAGATCATGCGCCGGGTGCTGAAGGCGGTGGTGCTGGACCGGGACCCGGGCGACATCTCCACCATCGAGGACGAGGGCTCCGTGGAGGAGGCCCGCCAGGCCTGGCTCCAGATGCGCCAGGAGATGGGGCACGGGTCCCCATGAGTCACGATGGCTTGAGGGGGACCGCTACCGTCCGCGATAGCGGGGCTCGCGACGCTCCCTGAAGGCTCTCACGCCTTCCGCCTGGTCCTCGCTCATGTGCACCAGGCGACGAAACTCGTTGTAGAGACGCAACCCCTCGGCGAGGGGGACCTCGAAGCTGCGTAGGGCCAGCTCTTTGGTCATCCGCACCGCTAAGGGCCCGTTGCGGCAGATGCGCTCGGCCAATATGCGGGCCCGTGCCAAGGCCTCCCCTTGGACCACCACCTCATGTACCAGGCCCAGGTGCAAGGCCTCTCTGGCGTCCACGAACTCACCTGTGAGGAGGAGGTACATGGCGCGGGAGAGGCCTATGAGGCGCGGCAGGGCTAAGGCGCCGTAGCCATGGAGCACGTTCCAGCGCACCTCTGGACAGCCGAAGCGTGCCCCCTCGCCGGCGATGCGGATATCGCAGATAAGGGCGAGCTCAAGGCCTCCCGCCAGACAGTATCCCTCGATGGCCGCGATGAGGGGCTTGCTCACAGGAAGCCCCATGTCGAAACGTTCTTGGCGCAGGGGGTGCCATTGTATCCCCGGGCCACCCTCCCCCTGGTGGAGGGTGGTTAGGTCGGCGCCGGCAGAGAAGGCGCGAGTGCCTGCCCCCGTGATGATCCCTACCCAGATGTCATCGTCGGCGTCCACCTCCTGCAGACGACGGGTGATCTCGGCGTACATCTCGGGCGTCATGGCGTTCAACTTCTCCGGCCGGTTGAGGGTTATGATGGCGACGGCCCCCTCACGGGCGAACTCCACCGACATGCGTCACCTCCCAAGATAAATCGATACGAAGTTACGTCGGCCCGCCTCGCAGGGTCAAGGCCCAGGTTATCTTCTGAGGAGGCCAGGTGGTGCCTTGTCCCTCTAGGGGGCACACCTCCACCTCGCTGCCTACGCCCGGGGAAGACGAGTACGCGGCAATCGTCATGAAGCGCAGGACCGCCGTCGCGCCGCGGAGGTTGGGGATGCTCCCGCCGAGCCTTCCGGCATTGTATCCCAAGATGGTGTGGAAGATGCGAGACTTGCCTTAATCCGTACATTTGGGCCCTGGCTCGCAACAAGGGCCAGGGCCCAGCGCAGGGCCAGGCCCATCCTCGTACCTCCTGATGGATAGGCTTCCCTCCACCGAATCCCGCTCTCTACCCAGGCCCGACATGCCGGAGGCTGAGCATTCTAGTTACATACTCACCGTCATTCTTAGTCAGCCCGCTGGGGTTGACGGATGGGACGCCTCCGTGTATGGTAGAAGGCTATGGATCTGCAAGGAGCGGTCGCTGTCGTCACGGGGGCGTCGCGGGGCATAGGGAAGGCCACCGCCATCGCCTTAGGGCGGGAGGGGGCCACGGTGGTGGTGGCGGCCCGCTCTGCCGAGGGCGCCACCAGCAAGCTGCCAGGGACCATCCATGAGACGGCCCGGCTTATCCAGGAGGCGGGGGGCCGGGCCCTGGCCATCCCCTGCAACGTGGCCGACGAGGGACAGGTGGAGGCCATGGCCCGTCGTGTCCTGGAGGAGCTAGGGCGGGTGGACATCCTCATAAACAACGCTGGGGTGAGCTACCCAGCCTCCTTCCTAGAGACGCCCATCAAGCGGTGGGATTTGGTGCTGAACGTCAACCTGCGGGGCACTGTGCTGTGCACTAAGGCCTTCCTCCCCCATATGGTGGAGCGAGGAAGTGGCAAGATCATCAACGTCTCCTCTGGAGCGGCGGCCGATCTGGAGGTGGCGGTGAGGGCCGGCCTCCTCTCCTACTCCGTGGCCAAGGCGGCCATCGAGCAGCTGACCCGCGCCCTGGCCCTGGAGGTGAAGGACAAAGGGGTAGCTGTCAACTGCCTACGCATCGAGATGAGCGTGGTGACGGAGGGGTGGACATACCTGAATCCTCACCTGGACTACTCCACCTGGGAGAAGCCGGAGACGGTGGCTCAGGCCCTGGTTTGGCTGTGTCAACAGCCCCCCTCCTTCACTGGCCACGTCCTCACCGTGGGCGAGATCCGGGAACGCATTGCGGCGGGAGGGCCATGATGGCTGCCTCGGAGGAGCTGGAGAGGGCCCTAGCAGCCAAGGGGGTGCGCATCACGCCCCCGCGCAGGGCCGTTTTGGCAGCCATAGTTTCGCAGGGGGAGCAGTTCACGGCGGAGGATGTCCTGAAAAGGGTGCCTGGAGCTGGCAGGGCCACCGTCTTTCGCACCCTCCGCCTCCTGCACCGCCTGGGCCTTTTGTGTCGTGTCCTTCAGGAGGATGGGCGGTGGCGCTATTCCGTGGCCGGAAGCAGGCGTCACCATCATCACCTGGTGTGCCTAGGGTGCGGGCGGGTGCAGGACCTGGACGAGTGTGCTTTGGCCCCCTTAAGCAGCATCATCGCCCGCCGAAGCGGCTACCGAGTGGAGGGCCACTGGCTGGAGATCTATGGGCGTTGCCTGCAATGTCAGCAGACCAATAGAGGAGGTGATTAGATGAGGAGCAGCGCAATTTCAAGAGGGCAGGCACCCCTCTCTTATTTTGTGTGCCTGTTGATGATACTAGGTATCATAAGTTGCCGCCCTGGTGGTGGGGGCGATGGGCTGAGGGTGGTGGCCACCACCCCCATCATCGCCGACCTGGCGCAGGCCGTGGCTGGGGATAGGGCGGATGTGATATCGCTCATCCCAGCAGGGGCTGACCCCCACACCTTCGAGATGGAGCCATCGGTCATCCGGCAGGTGGCCAAGGCTCGCCTTATACTGGCTAACGGCCTGGGCCTGGAGGGGCATCTTATGGAGGGGGTGATGGCCAATAAGGCATCGGATGCCATCCTGGTGGTGCTGGGGGAGAGGCTGGCCCCCAACGCCACCGACCCCCATCTGTGGCTGGACCCCAGCATGGCTTCTGGGTATGTGAGGGAGATCGCCAGGGCCTTAGCGGAGGTGGATCCCGAGGGCGCTCCCTTCTACCAAGAGAGGGAGCGGGCCTTCCAAGAGAGACTTCAGGAGCTGGACAGGTTCCTTTGGGAGCAGGTGGCAGCCGTGCCCTCGGAGAATCGCAAGCTGGTGGCCACGCACGCCGCCTTCCATTGGCTGGCCCAGCGATATGGGCTAAGGGAGGTGGGATACTTGGTAACTGGGCCTGAGGAGGAGCCGGGGGCAGGGACCATAGCCACCCTGCGGGAGCGTATACTAACCGAGATGGTGCCGGCGGTGTTCGTGGAGCCCCAGCTGGAGGCCGAGGACAGGGTCCTGGCCTCCTTAGCCTCCGAATTAGGCCTGCCTGTGTGTACCCTCTACTCGGACGCCTTCACCAAAGAGGTGGCATCCTACCTGGCGATGATGGAGTTCAACGGCCGGGAGCTGCGCCGTTGCCTAGGAGGAGGAAGGTGAGCGGTGTTCCTGCCCTGCTAGTGGAGGATCTGTGGGCTGGCTACGATGGCCACATAGCTCTGGAGAGCGTATCCTTCGTCATCGAAGAGGGCTGTCTGGCTGGCTTAGTGGGCCCCAATGGCTCAGGCAAGTCCACCCTCCTGCGGGCCATCCTGGGGCTCCACCGCCCCTGGCGGGGGTTGGTGCTGGTCTTTGGGAGGCCTGCCGACAGGCGGCAGATGGGCTACATGCCGCAGGTGGAGGTGGCTGACTGGGCCATGCCCATCACTGCCCTGGACGTGGCCCTCATGGGCCGCTATGGCCGACTGGGCCTGCTGCGACGCCCCGGCCGCCGTGACCGTGAGAAGGCCATGGAGGCCCTGGATCGGGTGGGCATGGCCCATAAGGCCCGTTGCCGCCTCCAGGAGCTATCGGGCGGGGAGCAGAGGCGTGTCCTCATCGCCAGGGCCCTGGCCCAGGAGGCCCGTCTGCTGCTGCTGGACGAACCCTTCGCCGGCCTGGACGCCCCTGCCCAGCATGAGCTTTTGCACCTCTTCCAGGGCCTGAGGGGTGAGGGGCGCACCCTTCTGGTGGCCACCCACGACCTGACCTGCGTAGCCACCCATTTCGACCACGCCGTCTTCCTGAACCGGCGGGTGGTGGCCTTCGGGCCCACAGGGGAGGTCCTCAACGAGGACGTGTTGCAGAAGACTTTCCAGCGTCATCTCCTTCTGGTGCGGGAAGGGGGCATATATGCTGAGCATAGCTGACGCCCTGGCCGAGCCGTGGCGACTAGAGTTCATGCAGCGGGCCCTGCTGGCCACGGCCCTGGCCAGCGCCACGGCGTCGGTGGTGGGATGCTATGTGGTGCTGCGGGGTATGGCCTTCCTAGGGGATGCCCTACCTCATGCTGCCTTCAGCGGTGTGGCCGCTGCTTTCCTATTGGGGGGCAACGTCTATCTAGGAGGGGCGGTGGCTGCTGCCCTATCCTCCCTCCTCATGGGGCTTTTGGGGAGGCGCGGCCTTCTCAAGCATGACACAGCCGTAGGGGTGGTTTTGGCCATGGCCTTCGCCCTGGGCCTCTTGTTGGCCAGTCGCCGCGCCAATTACGCTGTCAACCTCTCGTCCTTCATATTCGGCAGCCCTTTGGCCGTCAGCTGGGGCGATATCTGGGCTGTGGCGGCCATCGGCGGAGGGGTCCTGGCCTTGGTGGCCCTGTTCTGGAAGGAGCTGTTGGTGACCACCTATGACCCAGCCATGGCCGCTGCCCTGGGTATACCGGTAGCCATGGTGGAGCAGGGGCTCATGCTGGCGGTGGCCCTTTGCGCAGTGGTGGCCTTAAAGGCCGTGGGCATCGTCCTAGTGATGGCCTTGCTGGTGGTGCCGGCGGCCACCGCACAGCTGTTGGCCAGAAGCCTCCCCGCCATGATGGCCATGGCCGTGGGAGTGGGGCTTCTGTCCTCCCTCTTGGGCCTCTACACCGCCTACTACGCCGATGTCTCCCCCAGCGCCTCCGTGGTGCTCACCGCAGCCGCCCTCTTCTTCCTGGTGCTTCTGGGGCGACGGGGGCCTCGCCTCCTGCTCAGGAGGGCTCCATGGACTGGGCGATAGGCTGTACCTCCAGGGCCTCTATGGCTATCTCTGGGGCATAGACGATCTCATCGGCTGCCCACACGATGGTAGGGCGAGCATCTCGCCCCACTCCCAGGATGCCCTGCAGGACGTGATGGATGTTATCGTTGATGCGCAGGGTGTTGGGGCGTATGGGCTCGGCCAGCTGGCCGCCCCTGATGACGAAGGAGTCGCCCACCACGGTGGCCGTGAAGTCGCCTGCCCGTAGGCCGTTGACGGGATAGGTATACCAGATGCGGCCGATGTACAGGCCATCACCCACCAGGTGCAGGAGCTCTTGGTGGCTCATGTCCCCCGGGATGATGACGTTGGTGGCGTGGATGCCCGGCTGGGAGTCGTAGTGGCGGCCACCACCGCGGGCGAAGCGGAAGCCGTTGCGGGGGGTCAGGGCGTGACGCCACTCCTGAGGATCCACCCCCAGCTTCTCCCGTGCCCGGGGGTCCCTCAGGATGCGCTGGGACTCGTAGTAGTTGGAGAGTAGCCCCACCAACACCCCGTCGCGGATAAGTTCGGTACGGCCAGTGGGGAGGCCTTCACAGGTGATGCCTTTAGAGGCAGCCAGGCCAGGGGCGGCCCCGTCATCGATGATGCTGAGCTTGGGGGAGGCCACCTGTTGGCCCAGCTGGCCCAGGAAGGGGGAGGCAGCGGCGTAAAAGGTGCCAAGGGATAGGCCAGGTATGATGAGATTCTCCAGGAGATCCATGAAGGCCTGGCGCCCCAGCACCACCCGGTATCGACCCCCAGGCACGCGGACTCCGCCCATGCCACGGATGGCGTTCTCCGCCGCCTCCCGCCCCGCCTCGCCAGTGAACTGGCCCAGATGGGTGACGGCATCGTAGCCGGAGCCCTTGCTCCCTTCCCCCTCTACCATGGCCGTGATAAAGGAGAGGACGAGGGTCGATTCATCGGTCTGCACCTGGGGCATGTGGGTGGAGCATATGGCCATCCGCTCCTGAAGGACAGTGACGTCCCCTCCCAGGATGAGGGCTAGCTCCTGAGGGTCCCTGTGGAGGATGGGTTCTGCGGCCTGGAAGGCACGCAGGCCTTGGCGCACCACCCGCCACCCCAAGTCCACCAGCTCGGCCTCGCCGAGGTCCATAATTCTAGGGTCATGGTAGTTCCATAGGCGCCGCTGCCCCTCTGTGGGCTGAGGTAGGGTTGTGAACTCGGGGTCGGCCACCGCTCCGCGGCGGGCCTTCTCTAGGGCCAACCGCACTCCCTGCAAGGAGAGGTCGCCAGGCTCCGAGCCGAAGCCCACTAGCCTACCCTCCCCTCCCTGTTGGCGCAGGACTACCCGTAGGCCGATGCCGAAGTTCTCCAAGGACTTGGGCTCCTCGACGCCGTTGCTGGGGATATGGGAGGTGTAGTTGAGGCGGCAATGGAGGACGCCGTTGCAGGAGACAAAGACCTCCGCCTCCGCCACATCTTCCTGGGCCATGAGGAAGCCCAGGGCCTGCCTGGCCGCCTCCTCCAGCTCCCTTAGGGAGAGCACGTCCTTAGCCTCCCGTCGTCTGGTGCAGGGCCTGCAAGGCTGCCTCGTAGTTGGGCTCCTGGGTCACCTCCGGCACGATCTCCTTGTAGCGGATGATGCCGTCCTTGTCGATGATCCAAACGGAACGCGCCAGGAGCTTCAGCTCCTTAATCAGCACCCCGTACTTGAGGCCGAAGTCGTGGTCCTGGTAATCACTCCAGACCCGGATGTTTTGGACGCCCGTGGCCCCGCACCACCGGCGCAGGGCGAATGGTAGGTCTACAGTGATGTTGGCGACGATCACCTCGCCAGGGGCCTGGGCCGCCAGCTCGTTGAACTTCTTCCCCTGGGTATCGCACACCGGCGTATCCAGGGAGAGGGAGACGGTGAGGAGGAGCGTCTTGCCAGCGAAGTCTGACAGCTTCACCGGCCTCAGGTCCAGGTCCACCACTCGGAAATCGGGAGCTGGCTGCCCTACCGACAGGTCGGGCCCCAGCAAGGTGAGGGGGTTGCCCCGGAAGGTCACCACCCCTGTTCTCTCCTCTATTTGGCTCATAGCCCGCCCTCCTTTCCGTTAAGTTTGCCGTCCTTATGGCCTCCTCATTGGCGGCCGCTGAGGCGGGCCCGCGAGCGCAAGGTGGGCCCGCCGTTGCTCATGCGCTTGGTCTGCATGGGCTGTCCCTTGCCACAGTTGGGAATGGCGAAGAGGCGGAAGTCGTTGCCCACGGCGTCCACGTTCATGAAGAAGTCGCGGGTGTCGGCCACCAGCCCGCCGTCGCGGTAGAGCTGGCCCAGCTGGCCATCCCTGATCTCGTAGACCTTCATGGCGGTGATGCGGAAGTTCTCGCGCGACTCGGCCACCGATGGGATGCGGTGGCCCACCACGTAGTAGCCACGGTCCACCTCCCGGATGATCTCCTGGGGGTCGCGGTCGCCGGGGGCGAAGGCGGTGTTGGACATGCGGATGAGGGGCACCAGGTGGGCATCGGTGGCCTTGTAATGGCCGTTGGGGGTGGCCCCGATGATGGCCGCCGTCTGGCGGGAGTTGAGGAACTCCTCGTATATGCCGTTGCGGATATGGTAGGCGCGGCGGGCGGGCGTGCCTTCGTCGTCATATAAGTAATGGCCGAAGCCCTCCATGGTGGGGTCGGAGAAGGCCGAGAGGAGGGGGGAGCCCACCTGTCTGCCCATCTGGCTCTCCTTCAGGCTCTTGAGAAACCAGGAACGGCCGGCATAGGCTGTCTCCATCTTCAGGGCGCGGTCCAGCTCGGAGGGGTGGCCCACCACCTCGTGGCAGAGGAGGGCGTTATAGTGGGGGTCGGTGACCACCACCACCTCCACATCGGTGGCTGGCAGGGGAGGGGCCTTGGCCAGCTCCATGGCGTCACGGGCCAGGGCCAACGAGAAGTCCAGGAGGTTGGGGTACTTGATGAATGGCTCGTCCACCCCGTGAACGATGACCTCCCAACCCCCCTGGTGGCCGGTGAAATCGTAGAGCTCCTGGAAGGCCTCCGGCCCTTGGGCCACCACGAAGCAGGTGCCCTGAGTGATGGCCCACGTCTGGTCGATGTCTGCCCCTTCGGAGCTGACGAAGAGGAGGCGCTCCAGGTGGGTCTCGGCGCCGATGTAGTTGTAGACCACCTCCTGGCCCAGGGCCTGGACCTGGCGGGATACCTCCCGCACATAACGGACCACCTCGGCAAGGGGCACCTGGCGCGGGTCCTGCTGGAAGCGGGCGGGGATAGTAGCCCTGTGGACGTCGATAGGGGCCAGGGCCATGTCTTGGAGGGCCCCTCCCAGCCTAGGAAATTCGTCGCGGGCTGCTGCCTTCTGGCGGGCGTTCCAAAGGGCCCGCTCGTAGGCCCGGTCTAGGCCCTCTTGGAGGTGCTGCAGGAGCCGGTCCAGGTCGGCCGAGCCCAGAAGGCGGCCGAAGTAGCCGGCGGCGGTCACCCTATCGCCGGCGATGGCCCGCACGCCGAAGGAGAAGCCGTAGTCCTCGGCGCTGAACTTGTCCATGCCATTTTCAGCCACCGCTCCCTTGCCCTGGGATACTTCCAGACGCACGTCCACGTAGCGGCAGTGGGCCTTGGTGGCCGGGTAGCGGGTCACCAGCTCAGCTATCTCCTGGCGGAAGCGGTCGATGGCCTCCAGCTCCACCCTGCCGTTCATACCCTCTGAGGGCCATTGTAGGGCCTGGGCAGGAGGGCGTCTACAGGGCCTGAGGGGTGTGGCTGTGTTACCCTTTCCCTTGGCCGTATAGGTGGAGCAGATGGCTGCGGGTCGGAGCCTGTTAGCTCACATCAACGTCATGTTCGTCTCCCAGGTGATGGGCTATGGCCTGGCCTTCGCCCTGAGGGTTATCCTGGCCCAGGCCTTGGGGGATGTGGGGCTGGGCACGTATTCCCTCTTCTACACCTCGGTGCTGGTGGCCGGGGGGGCTATGAGC
>Ga0209393_1000562_pt1 | contig 17861 bp, 20 predicted proteins | sample SSWtaG_2_FD_184117 | JGI IMG/M metagenome (GOLD analysis project Ga0209393, IMG submission 184117) | Hot spring microbial communities from Sandy's Spring West, USA to study Microbial Dark Matter (Phase II) - SSWsed_130316 (SPAdes)... | ecosystem: Environmental > Aquatic > Thermal springs > Hot...
TAGAGTATGGTTCAACGCCTCCACCCATAACTATTATAGATTCTTCTGGTAGGAACTCATACTTGTTTACTTCTACTAGACCGAAGATGTCTCCAGCAACAACACCACCCTCAGCATCTAATAGTTGGATTATATATGTCCCAGATGGATTGGATGTTGAGTTCCAGTATATTTCTGGAGGTATAGACCCATCGGATGTTGAACTGAATTCTATTGAATAGACTTCAGAGTCATGATACAAGACTTGAAGAGTGTAGTTTGAGTCAGGCTGTAATCCACTTGCACTGAATCCGACAATTTCACCGGCTAGGTAGAAGCTTCTATCAGTAGTTAGGGTTGGATGTGATTCTTGAGCAGCTATCAGCAGTATAGGAAGTTGCTGGATTAAGAGAAGAACCACCACTACTACTGGCATATATTTCAAGACCGTACATTTCCCAGGATGCATACTAAACATCTAGTAAGGATGAATATTTAATTTTCAAACTCGATTTTTCTCGGAAAAATTCTAGAGATAACCAAGAATGTAGGATCTATGCCGAAAAATTGTATGGTAGACCCTAATTATGTGTTAGGCGTGCGGCGGTAGCCCTCCTTCTGTATTTAGGCGGGATCCGTCTAGTCGGCTCCTAGAAGCCTCCCTGAAGGCTGGGTCATCGGCTTCCAGCCTTTCCCCACGTGGGCCGCCCGTTTCAACCAACCTCCACCTACTCCAATCAATGGCTCAACACCACATCATCTCCATTGTAGGTGGGGGGTCTCGTTTCTGATGCGTTGCCTGGGGTCTCCCCCAGCGCCTCACGGCGCCACGTGCCTTCATTTAGGGGGAGGAACTTCCTCGGGAGTTCCCCCGTGACCCGCCCCGCCGCTCGCCCATTATAGATTCCTACATGCTATAATTAAAGGTTAAACGAGTTAATGTTGGATAAACCATATCGTTGTAAAAGTTATTATCTTGAAGGTATTATTTAGTGACGGGGTTGATGGAAAAGCTTGAAGAGATTGTAAGATCGATTGAGAGTGCATCTGCTAAATTAGCAGAAGAGCTTAAAGATGAATTTCTCGGTTTAGCATTATTCGGGAGCTGGGCACGTGGGGAAGCTGATGAGAAAAGTGACGTTGACGTACTTGTAATATTGAGGAGTATTGGAGGCTTCGATGTAAGAGGTAGAATATACACGATATTATCAGAAAAAGTCAGGAAACCTCTAACATTGGTTGATATTCGAGTCAATGAAGTACTTGATAAAGAGCATGAAGTCACACCTCTTATGTTGAACATACTATACGATGCAGTAGTTATATATGACCCTGAGGGTATACTGAAAAAGTTAATTGAGAATTGCAGGCTCTTGATAAATAAGGCCAGCTTGGAAAGATATAGACTGCCGGATGGTAAATATGGATGGAAGAGAACAGATGGTAAACCAATAGCTCTATATAGTGTATCCTTAGAGTGAGATAGATTGAAACTGAATCCTATCAACGAAGTACTATATAGAATAAAGCTGGCGAAGAAGTATCTAGAAGAAGCTGAGAAAGCGTATGGTAGAAGCGATTGGAGAACTACAGTCTCATCTTCGCAGCTTTCAGCAGAGAATTCAGGGAAAGCTGTCGTAGCGTTCTATAAGATTCCAAGCTGGAGTCACGACCCTTCACACGAGCTATTAGAAATAATTTCAACGACACCTCTAGAAATAACTGAGAAAATAGAGAGGCTTACTGAAATAAATCGTTTGCTTGCACCGGAGCATGGAAGAAGCACTTATGGGGAACCTCTTAGAGGATTAACACCCTGGGAGATCTACAGTGACGGGGATGCTGAAAGATCTCTAAGGATGGCTAGGGAGGCATTTCATTATGCAGTAGCCATCTTGAAAGAGTTAGGTGTAGATATAGAAGTTTAGAGTGTCTTACTGGGTCATTTCATCTAGCGAATATTTTTCTATACGGTTCCACGACATCTTTAATGAAGTCGTTGATCCCTTCTATTGTTTTGTGGTGGATTAGCATGTCTTTCAGTACGTAGAATGGTATCGTAACTATGTCTACGCCTATCTCCGCCATCTCTCTCACCTGCCTCGTATTCCTAATACTTGAAGCAATAACCTGAGACTTAAAATGGTAATTTCTGAAAATAGTTACAATGGATCTTACAAGATCAACCCCGCTATGTATTCCATTATCATTCAATCTTGATACAGCATCTCTGACTTCCATGTCTAAGTATACATCCTTAGGTGAATTAGTATTCTTCGAAGAAAGTACTCTATCAATTGCTGTTGATTCAACTTTCTTCATTAAGTTGAAGTCATAGTAGTCTGATTTCTGATAGTCTCTTCCCCTCTTCATCCCGATTCTATCTCTTATGTAGTCATCTATTCTACCAGCGAATGGGCTTACATACGTTGCTCCAGCTTTGGCCGCGAGAATAGCCTGCTCTGGAGACATCACTAGAGTTGCATTCACTGGTATACCTTCACTAGCAAGTATTCTAATAGCTCTTAAACCATCGTATAGATTATTCACACCATCAAGGCTTGAGCATACAGGTATCTTGATAACCACTTGACCATGCTTCCTAAACCTACTATAAAGTAGGCGAGCCTCCTCGACCATCTTCTCAGAACTCACGCTGATAACCTCCAAGCTAACAGGACCCGGAGTTAATTCAAGTATCTTCTCAATATACTCCTCCATATTGATAGACCCACCCCTCTTCTCAACAGCCTGCTTGATCAACGATGGGTTAGTAGTAACTCCATCAATCACCCCGGCAGAAACAGCGAAACTAATCTCATCAACATCAGCAGTATCCAAAAAAATCTTCATGTGTTAGAATCTCCGTTAGCTATTATTTAAGATTAGCTCTAACAGTAGAGACTTACACGAATATTTAGAAGCTCAATCTATTTTTTTGAAAACTTTGATGGCAAGTAAGGCATTCTTATGTTTTTGGATATGTCCACCTATTTAATGACAGGATGTTACCAAACATATTAGGATGGGTCGTTCTACGTTAGAAAATATCAGAACCTTAAGCCTGAAATTTTTCTTCGAACCCAACGCTTTGAGCCTTCACTTGAAGGGGTCGGAACAATAGCCAGGTCAAGATTATTCATGGAACAATATTCAGCATGGCTAGAAAAGCGTTATGCAGAGGTTTGGTAGAAGACTTCTAAATCACTAACGTGTGATAGATAATATGAGAAATCGGCATATAAATTCTAAAGGTTATGAAATGTTGAAATGTTCTAAGATCTTATATAAGATTCTTTCACCTATAAACCCGAAGTCTCTCATAAGGTCTTGATATGGAGCTGACTTACCAAATCTTTCAATACTTATTACTAAACCATTTTCCCCCACATACTTGTACCAGCATAGCCCTCTCCCAGCTTCTATAGCAACCTTTCTCACATTCTTCGGTATCACTCTCCGTTTATATTTCTCGTCTTGTTGCTCAAAAATCTCAAAAGATGCCATATTGACTACTCTCGTCTTTACCCCTTTATCTTCAAGCATCTCCTTCACTTCGAGTGCTAGATGAACCTCAGACCCTGAGGCAAGCACCAATATATCCGGGCTGCTATCGGTATCCGTAAGTATGTAAGCGCCTTTCTTTATGTTATCAGCAGGAGGATACTTGTTCCTATCTAATACGGGTACTTTCTGCCTTGTTAATATGATGGCTGTCGGCCCATCTTTCCTCTCTATCGCTATCTCCCATGCTACTGATACTTCATTGGGGTCGCATGGTCTAATAACCCATAGATTCGGTATTAGCCTAAGTGATGAGAGCTGTTCCACTGGTTGATGTGTCGGTCCATCCTCCCCAATCCATAGAGAATCATGGCTGAAGACGTAGATTACTTGGAGCCCCGCCATTGCAGCTAATCTTATTGCTGGTCTCATATAGTCTGAGAATACTAGAAAAGTTCCACCATACGGTAAGATACCTCCATGATATGCCATCCCATTCATTATTACCCCCATCGCATGTTCTCTTACACCATAATGTATGTTTCTTCCTAAAGGATTATCGGCTTGGAAATCTCCTAAACCATGTAGATATGTATTAGTTGATTCAAACAAGTCGGCTGAACCAGCTAACATCGTTGGAATATGCTTAGCTATAGCGTTCAAGACTTTACCACTAGCTGCACGTGTAGCCATTCCTTCAGTAAATACTGGTAAGTGTTTCTTGTATTCATCACCCCAATCCCTGTTGAAGCATCTTAAGAGTAGGTCTGCAAGGTCTGGGTAAGCTTCTCTATATCGTTGAAACATTTTCCTCCATTCTTCTTCCATCTTAACCCCATTCTTAATCTTCTCCTCCCTATATCTCCAAACCTCCTCAGGTATGTAGAACTCTTCTAAAGGCCAATTAAATTTCTTCTTCATTTCCTCTACTACTTCCCTGCCGAGTGGAGCACCATGTGCTCGGTTATCATCTTGAAGCCTACTCCCATATGCTATATGTGTTCGAACAGCTATGAATGATGGCTTATCCTTCTGCTCTCTTGCATTTCTTATAGCATCTTCAATCTTTGATAGATTGTATCCATCTTCAATATCTTGAACATACCATCCTAATGCATCAAACCTCTCCAAAACATTCTCAGACCACGCTAGAGAAGTCGGACCATCAATAGTAACCCTATTATTATCCCAGATGACTATTAGCTTACTAAGTTTAAAGTGCCCGGCTAAAGCTGCAGCTTCACTAGAGACCCCCTCCATTAAATCTCCATCGCTTGCCAAGACATATGTATGATGATCGATTACATTAAAGCCGTCTCTATTAAAGTAGCTTGACAAATACCTCTCAGCTATAGCCATACCTACACTATTTCCAAACCCCTGACCCAATGGACCAGATGTTACTTCAACCCCAGGGGTTAAGATGTTTTCTGGGTGTCCCGGAGTAATGCTATCAAGCTGTCTGAACCTCTTCAAATCTTCTACTGAGATATCGTATCCATTAATGAAAAGTAGAGAGTAGAGCATTGCACTCGCATGACCTGCAGATAGTATGAAACGGTCTCTATCAATCCATCTAGGATTCTTAGGATTGAACTTCAAGAATCTATCAAATATTATGTATCCTATATGTGCTGCACCCAGAGGCATTCCAGGATGCCCGGATCTCGCACGTTCTACTTGGTCTACACTGAGAAATCTAATTGTATTGATTATTTCATCATCCCTGCTCATATCATTTCTCTAAGAAACTCGTTACTGCTGATTTTAAGCTTAATGCTGACTAAAACAGTAATAGACTATCCTCAAATAGCGCTATGGATCTTAAACGGGTTTACTCGAAACCCCTACATCTTCCAGGGTTAATGCTTCATCTCTCTAACGATTCTTTCTAATATAACATCTACAGCTAAACTCAACGTTAGTATCCCTGCTAAGTAAACTCCCCATTGTTGCTCCTCATTCTCACCGAGCAGCGTAGAGTTTACTTAGCATTCTAAAGCAAAGTTGGAAAACTTAATATGTAAAATTAGTATAAGGGTTATGCTATGAAGGCTGCAGTTTTTTATAAGCCCGGTGATTTAAGAGTAGAAGAGGTTGAAAAGCCTACCCCTAGGCCTGGTGAGATAGTTATAAAAAATGTCGTCGCTTTAACCTGTGGAACAGATTTAAAGATGTATCTGAGAGGGCATCCTTACGTTAAACCACCAATAATAATAGGGCACGAGTTTTCAGGCGTTGTTGAGGAAGTCGGAGAAGATGTTTTAACATTTCAAGTTGGAGATCGAGTTGTCTCTGTTAACTCAGCACCCTGCGGTACATGTGTATACTGTAAACTTGGAAGATTCAATCTATGTGAGAGGCTGAATGAGCTCATTATAGGTTTTTCCGTAGATGGGGCTTATGCTGAGTATGTCAAAGTTCCTTCGAGGATAACGAAGTATAACGTATACCGTATCCCGAGTAATTTAGAACATGAAGTGGCTGCCTTACTAGAGCCTCTCTCATGCGTAGTTCGAGGACATAGAGTTATTCATATCGACATAGGAGATACAGTCACGATAATTGGAGCAGGACCAATTGGTTTAATGCATATGATGCTAGCGAGAAACTCAAACGCTGGTAAAATAATAGTTATCGATCTCAGTTGGGATAGATTAAGGTTTGCTGAGAAGCTGGGAGCGGATGTGGTTATTAACCCTAATGAAGAAGACGTTCCTTCAAGAGTAAGAGAAGAGACTGGAGGGTTAGGGGCGGATATCGTTATAGAAGCTGTTGGAAGCCCTAATGTTTGGGAGACCGCTATAAAGTTATCCCGGAAGGGTGGGAAAGTTCTATTCTTCGGAGGTCCACCCAGCGGGACAGCTATATCCGTCGACACATACCGTATTCATTATGAAGAAGTAATGGTCCAAGGATCCTTCCACTTCACTCCCGAAGATGTTCTAAGAGCATTCAAGATTATCTGCTCGGGTAGGTTACCTCTTAAAGACTTGATTACGAGCAGAGCTAAGATCGAAGATATTTTAAGGGTTTTCGAGAGGTTGAGAGAGGGGAAAGAGATAAAGGTTGCCTTAACATTTTAACACTCATTCATTTTCTATTACAACTTTTAAGCTTCTTGATGCGTCCCTTGCGGTTTCAAAGGCTTCTTCAGCATCTGAAAGCTTATACTTGTGAGTTATTATCTCATTAAATGAGATCCTCCTATTCTTCATCAACTCTAGAATAGTTGTAATCTCAACCTCACTCGTAGAATAGCTTGTTATAATACTGATCTCGTTGACAAAGAGATATGAGAAATCTAGCTTGGCTTCCTCACCTTTTTCAGGCGCTCCAAAAATACATATCTTCCCGCCTCTTCTAACTATCTGCAAGAGGGTTTGGAGAGGCTTCATAGTAGGAGTACCGAGTACCCCTACATCTACACCTATCCCGTCTGTAGCCTTTTTACATAGTTCTACGAAGTCAGCTTGGCTCGGATTAACTGTTATATCAGCTCCTATCTTCTTGGCAATCTCTAACCTGAAATCTGACAGATCCGAGACAGAGATCAATGTAGCTCCGAAATTTTTCAACAATTTTATAAACAGGGAGCCTGTAGGGCCTACCCCTATAAGGGATACGGTATCGCCAGCTTGAAAACCGACTCTTCTTAATGCTTTGAGAACGCAAGCAGCAGGCTCTATGAAGGTTGCTTCATCCCAATCCAAGTTTGATGGTAATTTTAGAACTCCTCCTCGCTGCACATTGGTCTTAGGTACTCTGAAGAATTCTGCTAAACCACATGGATCTATCGTAGTCTTTAGAAATAGTGGACACATCGTATAATCACTTCGGTAGCAATAATAACACTTACCACAGAAAACATGATGGTGAACGAATACTCTATCGCCAACTTTAAATTTAGGAGACCTGGACTCGACAACCTCTCCAACAACCTCATGTCCGAGCATAGGTGGAGTAACCGGTTTCCCGAAAGCTTTCTCTAAATCCGTTCCATCTATACCACAAGCTTTCATCTTAACTAGCAATTCACCTTCCCGAATCTTTGGAATATCAACATCCCTGACCTCAACCCCACCTTCTTTCTTAACAAAAACAGCTTTCACATCTAAGCAATATACAAGGTACTATAAATTTTTGAGACCTATTTTATTTGAGCAACCGCCTGTAAAGCTGATCTAAGCTTCGATAAAGCTTCTGTAACTATTCGTATCCATTGAGCAGATACTATAGTAACCTATGAGAAGCATGGACTATTGAAATTTATGGAAGAAGCAGATAACGCCAGCTCAGAAGCTGCAGAGCAGGTCAGCGGTTACGTATGCAGTTCAAATTCTCAGAAAAAGGAAGAAATGCCTATCCTCTATTTCTAGGGGAGAAAAATGCTATAGATAGAATTATGATGGATGGAGTCATAGAACTTGAAGTAATTGGAGGATATCTACCTTACACGTATTTCCAATTGCTCCAAGTTATATCCCGAGAACTTGTTAAATACGATAAGATAGTTATAGATTATTCTCTTAGGAGATTAGGGGAAGGCTATTAAAACTACCAAGAAGCGATAAGATAGAGCGGTAAAAGTTACTTAGTTACTATGACCTCCCTAACCCTCAGTAATATTTTTCCCGTTGCCCATATCTATGTAGGTAAAATTCATGTAGTATATTGATTTCTTCAGCACTCATCTTATCGATAGGTTCTCCTAATAGTTTCGTAAGATAGTATATTCGAGCCTCCTCTTCTACTAGTAGAGCAACATGGTATGCTTCTTCAATCGATCCACCTACAGCTACTGCCCCATGATTTTTTAGGAGAGCTGCCTTCCCACCCCCTAAAGTTTTCACTATTTCTTCAGCTGCTTCTTTCGTTCCAGTCCTGACGTACCTAGTAACTGGGACTTCGTGCCCTATGACTGCAGCAAATTCTACTGTTAATGGAGGGATTGGCTCACCTCTAACTGCGAAAACAGTAGCATAATGAGAGTGGGTGTGGATAACAGCATGAACATCATCCCTGGCACGATAGATATGAGTATGCATAGGAGTCTCTGTTGACGGGCTCCATCTCCCTCTCAGAATCTTTCCATCCAAATCTACTAGCAGTAAATCATTAACTTTCAATAAGTCTTTTTCGAGTCCACTTGGGGTAATCAAGATTTTATCAATACTTACTCTAGCACTTAGGTTCCCCCACGTCCCCGACATTAACCCGTGTTTACATGCTTTCTTTGCGATGAGGACTAGCTTCTCCCGAAGGGTTCCTTCATTATTCTTCATCAAATCGAAATGTTGTATCTTACAATATAAGTCTTGTTAAGATCGGACGTTATGAATAAGCTGATTACATCTACATTTTTTGAACGATTGACTCTTTCAGGGAAAAGTCTTTTTCAATTCCTAGCTCCTAAATTAAGCCTTCAGCTTAGCATCTTTTACCTATATCGTATATCCCATCCATAACTCCGCCTTGAATAATCAATGCATACACTCTTGCCGAAGATCCATAGTCAGCCCAATAATTTAAGGAGGCCCATTCTATCATGGTATTCATTCAGATGACATCTCAGTGAATCTAAATTTATTTCTAGGATAAATCCATGAGAGTTCACTATCAAGCACTCTGTAAAAATATAAATTGCTCGGTAGAAGATGTAGCACTTTGAGAATAAGCCTGCGATTACGGCTACTCTCTATTATCTACTTACTTATTGCCGTCGCTGACAAATTAAGGTTATGTTTATCAATAACCTAAATGCAACTTGGTGAAGAAGAATCTTGCCAGGAAGAGAGATTACTAAGAAATATAGTGTAGAATCTGTTAAAATCGTAGATGAATTTCCTATAGAGAGGTATAGAGAGCTTGGATTGGATGATAATGATTTGTTACGTATGCTTGAAGTGATGATGCGTATTAGGCGTTTTGAAGAAGCTATTGAGAGACTTTTTATCGTAGAAGGGAAGCTCGTAGGTCCATGCCACCTCTATCTAGGGCAGGAGGCTGTTGCTACTGGAGTGATATACGCTCTCCATCCAGACGACCCCATCATCTCTACCCATAGAAATCATGGGCATGGAGTCGCTAGAGGAGTCCCATTTAAAGATTTAATGGCTGAACTGTTCGGAAAAGCAACGGGTACTTGTAGAGGCTTAGGAGGATCTATGCATGCTGCTCTAAGTCTAATACATGCTATCCCTGTCGCAACCGCTATAGTTGGAAGCGGTATACCGATAGCATGCGGCATTGGGTTAGGGATACAATACCTAAGATTGAAGAAGGTAGCGACAGTCTTTTTCGGAGATGGAGCTGTAAATACTGGAGCATTTAATGAGGGGTTAAATTTAGCTGCAGTATGGAAACTCCCAGTATTATTCGTATGTGAGAATAACTACTATGCTTTATCCACGCCTTTCTATAAAGCATGCGCTGGAGAAAGTATAGCTGCTAGAGCTGCATCTTATGATGTTAGATCATACCTGATCCCCGATGCTAACGATGTTCTAGCAGTGTACTCAACTGCCAAAGAAGCTGTTGAATATATTCGAGAAGGGAATGGTCCAGCATTCATTGAGTGTAGAACGTATAGGAAGAAGGGGCATGGAGTATATGATACTGGATTCTATAGACCGAGAGAAGAAGTTGAATTCTGGATGAAGAAGGATCCGATAGAGAGATTTTCTTCAAAGCTTAAGAACTTGGGTTTGGTAACTGATGATGAGATAAAGAATATAGATGAGAAGATACAGCGAGAATTGAAAAAAGCTATTGAGGAAGCTGAGAACGACCCTATTCTAGAATTTGATGATTTATGGAGCTACATATATGCGAGTGGTGAAGCAAGATATGGAGAGTGGCGTTAGAGAACTCTCATACGCTGATGCTTTAAGAGAAGCTTTAATTGAAGAAATGAGGAGAGACCACAGAGTGATCGTCTTCGGAGAGGATGTGGCTGTCTACAGTATTTTTAAGGTTACGAAAGGCTTGATCGATGAGTTTGGACCTGAACGTGTTAGAGATACACCTATCTCTGAAGCGGCCATTGCTGGAGCAGCTATTGGTGCAGCATTGATGGGGCTTAGACCGGTTGCAGAGATAATGTACATGGATTTCATGACTCTAGCTATGGATATGTTAGTAACGCATGCTGCAAAATTAAGATTCTATAGTGGTGGACAGGTAAAACTACCTCTAGTCATAAGAACACAATACAGTCTTGGTAGAGCTCATGCAGCTCAACATAGCCAAGTATTGATAGCATGCTTCCTACAGTCTCCCGGCATAAAAATTGTAGCCCCCGCTACACCAAAAGATGCAAAAGGACTCTTGAAATCAGCGATCCGCGATGATGACCCGGTAATATTCGTTGAAGCAGCTTCACTATACCGGATGAGAGGGGAAGTCCCTGGAGGAGAATACCTGGTACCTATAGGTAAATGTGACGTTAAACGGGAGGGGAGTGATGTAACATTGATAGGGGTTTCAAGGACTGTGCCCCTATGCTTGGAGGCTGCTAAGATTTTAAAAGAAAAAGGGATTGACGTAGAAGTTATAGATTTAATGACTATTCAACCGATAGATTATGATACGATTGTAGAATCTCTAGAGAAGACACATAGACTTGTAATCGCTGAAGACAGTGTTAAGACTGGCGGGGTATCTTCAGAGATCTCGGCATACGTAACTGAGCATCATTTTGATTCTCTTAAGGCACCTATCATCCGTGTTAACTCTCCACCTATGCCCGTCCCGTTCTCCCCACCTCTTGAACAAGAGTACATGGTTGATGTTGGAAAAATAGTAAGAGCAGTTGAAAAAATAGTAAGTCGCTAGATTAGTTTACTCAAGCAATCTTTATGTAAAAGAGTGATGGACGTGGGAGGAGTGAGTAGGTTATGGTTGAGGTTAAGATGCCTAGATTCGACCCCTTGATGGAGGAGGGTAGGATAATTGAATGGTTGAAGAGGGAGGGCGATTATGTGGAGAAGGATGAAGTCTTAGCTGTTATAGAAGGTGAGAAGACTACCTTCGAGTTCCCTTCACCTTATAGAGGGAGGCTGGTAAAGATACTTAGGAAGCAGGATGAAGTAGTTAAAGTTGGGGAACCCATTGCGATTATCGAGGAATCATAGATTTCTTGATAATGTATGGGAGATGCTCCATGCCTCGGAGGATGCCTTTCGCAGGTGTTAGGAAGGCTATTAGTCAAAGGCTCCGGCCAGGTTTTCACGAAGCTTTACCCGTCGCTTTAATGGTAGAGTACTCCGCGGACAAGCTATTGGAGCATAGGAGGATGCTTGGGAATAGAGTTTCATTTACAGCTTATGGTGTTAAAGCTGCCGCATTAGCTCTAAGAGAAATGCCGGAGTTAAACGTTACACTTGAAGGGGAAGAACTAGTATACCATGATGATGTTAATATAGCTGTAGCCGTTCATACCCCTAGAGGGTTAAGAGCTCCAGTCGTAAGAGAAGCAGATAAAAAGACGCTCATCGAGATATCGAACCTGATAGATGAGTATGCTGAGAAGGGTAAGAGTGGAGAGATAACCCTAGCTCAGCAGTCTGGTCACAGCTTTACTGTAACAAATCTCGGTATGATGGGAATCACATACTTCACCCCAATAATCAACCCACCAGATATAGCTATCCTAGCGATGGGGACTACGAAGCCGCAAACGATACCCACTAATTCAGGTTGGAAAATAGCTTACATTGGTTATCTAACACTAGTCTTCGACCATAGAGCAATAGATGGGGTTCCAGCAGCTCAATTCCTATCGATTATTAAGAAATTCCTAGAAAATCCCGAACAACTAGAAGTATAATAATTATAGAATCTATCGATTAAACCGGAGTTAGTTGAAATCCATTCAAGAAAACTTAGATTTTAGTCTCCTGTAGGTCAACATCACATCTATACTTACTCTAGTTCTATATCTTCAACCTCCTCTACCTACTCAAATCTACTGTTGCAAGCGATTGGATGAGTCTATTAATATATTTGCAGGATTAACTGCTACCCATAGACCGTAACTCATTACGTAGTCTAGAAGTACTCTCTATTTCTCTCTCCACGTAGACTTCTTAGCTGCGATTATAGCTAATGTTATCGTCCACGCCAAGAGTATGGTGAGGCTGATAGATTTATTGAGTAAAGTTAAACTCGTCAAGTTTACAGCATCTTTTGCTAGAAGTGCTGCATGTGTTGTTGGGATTGTGAGGCTTAATATCTGAGCCCATTCTGGGAGAAGCTCTATTGAGTAGTAGACTGGTGGAAGCATGCTTATCAATACTGAGAGGAGACTGCTTAACGCCCATATATGTCTAAGGTCTGTTATTTTTGTTGATAAGTAGAATCCAAGAGATGTAGCGAATAACCAGCACAGCATCAATGATAGAAAAACCAACGGTATGCTTCCGAGAGTTATCATCCCTCTAAGAATCATCAATACTATTATTAGGAGGATCGCTGGAGAACTATATGCTAGCTCGGAGAGAGCTAAGCCAAGCATGTACGTTGTTGGGGAGATTGGCGATGCAACAGCCATGTCTTGAAACTTTAATTCTACCCTAAGCCATACGACATCGCTCTGTAGAGCTAGCCCACTTAGAGTCATCAAAGATATTGCTGCACCTATCAATGCTTCTGATACAGCTTTCTCCGATGCATACAGAGAGATGAAGAATATTAATGTGAGGGGGAAAGATAGTTCAACAACCAACCATAGCGGGCTCCTAACAATAGGCTTCAACCCATTCATCAATACCAGTGCGTTTAATGCCCTAATCTCTCTAGCTATATTCATTTTCTTCCACCAGTTTTATGAATAAGTCTTCAAGGCTTAGTGGAGAGAATGTTACTGGTGTTTCCATCGAGATACAGTAGTCGTGAAGCTTCCTGGAAGAATCCTCATCAGCCATATACACTATGATTCTCCTACCAAGCTTCAAAACTCTGCCATACTCATTTAATTCTTCAATCCTTACATTGTCTGAGGGGATCTCAGCTTTCAGCCTGTATGGTGTAAGCTTCTTAAATTCTTCTAGAGTTCCAGATGCAAGCAGTCTCCCACTATGTATTATCGCTATCTCGTTCGAGATCTTCTCAGCTTCATCCATGTAATGCGTTGTTAGGAATATTGTTTGCCCAGACCTAGAAGCCCTCTGGATTACATCCCATACAAGCCTTCTCGAGAGAGGGTCTAAACCAGTTGTCGGCTCATCTAGGAAGAGTATCTCGGCTTCAGTAGCCATGGCCATAGCAACAAGAACCTTCCTCCTCAAGCCTCCTGAAAGCTTCATACATAACGTGTTAGAATACTCTTCCAAACCAAGATCCCTGATTATCCTCGATGAACGCTGTGACGCTTCACTCATAGGCAGCCCCCTCATCATGAGGAAATACTTTACATGCTCCTTCACGGTCAGAATATACATTGGTCTAGATTCTTGAGGGATGACAGCTATCTTCTCTCTAATCTTCCCAGCTTCAGAGACTATGTCATGTCCAAGAACGTATCCTCTGCCGCTTGTAGGTAGAAGCTGGGTAGCCATGATCCTGAGGAAAGTCGTCTTGCCTGCACCGTTCCTACCAAGTAAGCTGAAGACTATTCCCGACTTAACAGATAGACTAACAGAGTCTAATGCTTTAACCCCGCCTTCATAGATTTTAACGAGGTCTTCTGAGACTACGGCCTCCATCCATCATGGATCATCTCACCTGATCTTTTTGTATATTTCTATAGCCTTCAACTCTACAGAATCATCCAGCCCGCTACCTTAAGATAGATGTAAGAAGCATGTTCCTCAGCATCCTTCGAGGAAGCTGTAGATACGTGTAGACTTAAGGGGAGAAGTCCAGGTAAGTTATCGTAGAGAAGCATCTACAGGAATAAGAGATACATTCGCCTAGATAGTAGAAGAAGACCCTAGGCCTCTCGGGCTATTGGGAGTGGCAGGCTGAGAGCGTCCGGCACAAGGCCTCCGCTCTTACACCTCCACCCCATCAAACCCGTCTTCTACGGGTGCCCTCGTTGGAGGCCGAGGCCTGTCGCCAGACCCCATGGCCTCCAAGTGGCCGCCTGATCTCGGGAGCGGCTTCGGGCTTAGATGCTTTCAGCCCTTATCCGCGGGGGCGCAGGTGCCCGGCTACCCCCTGTAGGAGGACCGGTACCCCGTTGGCCCCGGCGCTCCGTTCCTCTCGTACTAGGAGCACCTTCCCCTCAAGCGGCCAGCGCTCCCAGCAGGTAGAATCCGACCTGTCTCACGACGGTCTAAACCCAGCTCACGTTCCCCTTTGATCGCCGAACAGGCGCACCCTTGGCCGCTGCTGCACGGCCAGGATGGGAAGAGCCGACATCGAGGTACCAAGCCGCGGGGTCGATTTGTCCTCAGGTCCAACTGAGGAGCATATTCTTCTTGTGAAGAGATTTCATGTGAGGTTCAACCAATTCTATTAAACGTCGCACGCCTTTATACGGAACTTTTATTACCTGTGAAATTCTATCTTTTATAATAAAATGGGGAATATATAATCTCTTTAAACACCATGAATAGAGGTTAACTTCGAAGCTTCCAGTCTTTTTCTTCAGTGACACAGTTATTGCGACTCTCTTCTTATTATAGTCCATGTATGCCTCTGCATCCATGACGCCGCCAACAAAAACAGCAACGATTTGTTCAGAAGATCTTTGAAGGATTTCAGGTAGTTCGCTTATAAGCTTATCCATCACTTTAGTTCTTAGAGTACCATTCTGTACGTAGACTCCATAGACCCAATTACCAAACATGGAGGGGTCTTCAATAACCCGTAAATTCATTTTAGCTTGTAATGCGTCATTAATCTGTGCATCGATAATTACCTCACCACTTCTTCGAATTATCACTTCGTTAATGTCTTCTTGATACAGCGTATGCAGGAGGAATGATTTAAAAGAGCTTATCAAAGCTATGTCTTTGTTCTTCAATCCTACTCTAGACTTTCCACCCCATCTATCACCTATCCATAAACCTAGATTATATGAAGTGAACTTATTAAACTCAATTATTCGCGGAATTACGTTTAGATACCTCCGCTGCCCATTTTTTCCTTCGACAACTATGATCTTATCATCAAAATATCTGACATAGTTTTTAACATATCTCAAGTCTAGCCTATCAATTACGTCAACCTCAATGCTTCTAGACTCCAGCATTTCACCCATATTCATGGTGACGTATACTTAATTAAAGTTACTCAGTTGGACCTGATGGGGACTCTCGCCCGCGACGAGCCTGTTCTAGGGCTGCGCCATCGCATCCTTACCCGCTAATGCAGCCTTTTTAACAGGGTGCCTGAACCCGATTCTCCTAGTAAACATCTTCAAGTTCTCTTTTCCATATATCGGTAGGCCGCTTATATTTCTTGATCTGATGATTTTACCAGTTCTTATCCCTGCTTCCTCTAGTATCTGCTTAATCAAAATCAGTTTTTGTTCCTCTTTACTCCAAAGTGTAACCCTGTTAAAAAGGCTTCGCGGGAGGTCGGATGATGCGCGCAGTATCCCTGGGGTAACTTTTCTGTCACCACCGCCCCCCATCGGTGGGAGACGATGGATCGCTAGGCCCGGGTATAGGGGGCACACGTAAGGAGGCGGTTCAGCTTTATCGAATAAAATCTAATAAGCTTATAAAATCTATTAAGGTTGGAATGTTTAATTTCTAGGACCCATATCTCTCTATCTCTGTACAGTATCGCATGTATGTTCAGTTCTTTTAGAAAACTCCTAATGGTATTTAAGAGGCTATAATTCGAATTGTAGACACGGCATCGGTCTTTAGCTACATTGCCTTCCGCATCAATGAATCCTGCAATGAACTTCTTTTTCTCCACTTCACTTAAAACCTCAAATGAATGTGGAAAATTTCTTAGAAATTCTCCAAAGAGTTTGAAGAACTGCTTATTCTTGGTATAGATATCACATGCATTCCTATTCACTTTAATTTTCTGGTATACCTTGCCTAGCTGCTGCAATCTCAATTTATAGTGATTTAAGATATCAACGTTCCGAAAACTTTGAGTGAAGCCTACTAAGTAGTTTCTATAGTTATCCTGGTAACGCCATCCATCACCCGTTAAGAACCCTAACAACTGTATATCCTGTATCACTCCAGTTATCTAAAAATGCTTAAAGAGATTTATTTACCTTTAATCCGCCTCCACGTGCACCTTTCCCCCCTGCGCCCCTTACTGTGAAGGGCGCAGTCAGGCCGGCTTTTGCCCTTGCACTCTACGGTGGGTTTCTGTCCCACCTGAGCCGACCTTTGGGCCCCCTCGATATCTTTTCGAGGGGGTGCCGCCCCAGCCAAACTGCCCACCTGCCGTTGTCCCAGGGCACAGGCCCCGGTTAGCGGCACAGCCAGAAGTGGCCGGTGTTACATCGGCGCCTCCCCCAGTCCCCGGAGAGACTGGGATCTACGGCTCCCGGCTACGCTCTGCACCTCCAGCCATGCCGCAGCGACAGGCTGCAGTAAAGCTCCACAGGGTCTTCTCTCCCCGCTGGGAGTTCCTGGACTGTTCATCCAGGTTACGTGGGTTCACGGGGCTCCGGACGGGGACAGCGGGGCCCTCGTTGATCCATTCATGCACGTCGGAACTTTCGGGGAGCAGGAGTAACTATGCCTGGATGCTGTAGGGGTATAAACTCTAAAAAGTTAAATACGTTACGAGGATTTGAACGTATTACTTCTAGACAGAATTCGTAAAGATTGCTGTGTCTTCTCCCAAGCTTGTATAGCTTGGTCTCGATCTCTCTTTCTCTAAGCATTTCTCCAATATCTTCTAGTGGTGGACACGTATATCTTTCATTCCAAGAATGCCAAAATCTTATTCTCTTCAGGTTTTTGTCACCTTCTGCATCATAGAAGCCTGCAATATACCAAGATTTTATCTCTGCTGGTTGTTTTAGTATGATAGGCGGTGTTGGCATAGGTCTATGATTTACTGATGCATGACTAATTAAAACTTCAATTAATGACTTTGAATTTATCTTGATTTCATACATGCTATTGTTTCTTCTACGCACTGTTATAGAAGGAATATTGAAGACAGATTGAAGCCTCGGTTTTATGACCTCCTCCAACCATTCTCTACTCTTCTGTACAAATTTCAACTCATACTCATCCAAGTACACGCAAGCATCCCTTAAAGCTCCAAGTATGTAAGCGTAGTCTTCATCAACGATCGTTGGAGTTCTTACCTTCAGCCCAGCTTTCAAACTACTTACTGCCAAAAGCCACTCATACTAAGTATAAATTCTAATTTATTAATTATTCTCGCTGAATAAAATTATCTAAATCATTCTCGTACCCAGGCATAGTTATCCTAGCTCTTAC
>Ga0209393_1000564_pt1 | contig 17855 bp, 19 predicted proteins | sample SSWtaG_2_FD_184117 | JGI IMG/M metagenome (GOLD analysis project Ga0209393, IMG submission 184117) | Hot spring microbial communities from Sandy's Spring West, USA to study Microbial Dark Matter (Phase II) - SSWsed_130316 (SPAdes)... | ecosystem: Environmental > Aquatic > Thermal springs > Hot...
TACAAACCATCATTACTTAATGATTTTCCTTTGAGGCTGGTAGGACATGTGCCTATCGAAGTAATATCTTACGACCCTACTATTCATAACACATATCCATCTAGACCCATCCAAGCATTCATCAAAAACCCATAACAATCATAAATCACTAGACAGAGATATAAAAATAAGGGTTGAAGTTGTGGGGGTTAAAGACCTCCAAGACTACGATCTTCCTCCTCTCGTAATCACGGTACCTAGTATGAAGGAGTGGAGGAGCGTTAATGGTAGGAGGCTTCCATTGGTAATGACCGACTGGGAGGAGCGGCTACCTGTATAGGCATCCTCAGGAAACCACTACACCCACTAGACGTCATAGCATTGAGATACATCAAGAATACCAAAATGGAGAAGCTTGACTATGATTGATGTTGAGAGGTGATGCTAGGATGTTGGTGGAGTTGGTTGAAGATGTTAGGAGAAAGAGGTTGTTGATAGAGCCACTAAGATTATCCCAGGAATCAAGGTATAGCTGATAGTCTAGGACTGGATAGAGATTACATTGATGGGTTGGCAGGATTAACTGGACTACTAGTCTACAAAAATCTACATCATATGGGAGGTCTATCAACTACCTTGGATTATTCAAGGCTAAAAGCAGGGATGGTGGGAGGGATAAGAAGTATAGCTGTAAGGTTCAGGAATATCTAATAATGGTTATGATTATGATTTCATTGAAGAGTGCCAGAGAAGTACATTAAGACACAAAGATTTAAGAGAAATATTAAAGAGACTGTAGACTTAGGGAGGTCGATAGGGCTCGCTGAGGATAATAAGAAGGTGAGTGTGGGTCTTGCTAGGCTTACACCCCAGCCTCTCCTCCTAAATTTTCATAGAATTAGTTTCTAAGTTTTAAGTTAATAAACTAGGTTGAAGAAAGGAGTAAACATAAACATCCCCAAATAGTAAGACTCTACGTAGTGTATGCTTACGGGAGTGTTTAGGTGAGGGTACCCATGAAGGTTAAAGCTATAACTGTCAGGTATAGTAAAGCTTTACCGAGTTTACTGAGTTATGGCAAGCCGTCTTCCTCTGAGTAATACTCATCGGGAGACTCCATAGTTTGTTTTATTTTTATTATGTGCTTAACCGTTACGCCCCTCTTCTCAAGTGCGTCCAGCAGGTTTATGGCTTCTGGCACCATTTTTACGGTTTCCGGGTCTGTCGGTATTTCGGATGCTCTTCAGCATTAAGAGTGACTCCTAGTGTTTTGAAAACTGGTTGAAACTGTCGAAATAGCCGAAGCTTGTAGCGTAGTATAGTCTCAGCCTGTTATCTTCAGATACGCGTACTATCTATGCGATTTTATCAGTTAACTTGCAAAGCTCGATAAATAAAATAAATAATAGAAGAACTTAATAACTACTCTTTACCGTATTTTGCTAGAGAATGTGTAGTATTCTAGTACTCACAGTATACCTGGAGGCTTTTGACTACTAATCTTGATCGGGGGTGTCTCTATTTATGGAGGTTAAGTTTGATAGAAAGGACTCTGTAACCCTCTATAGGTTTAAGAAGCTGATTAAAGAGCTTGAGTCCAAGGAGGGTAGAGGTACAGAGCTTATCTCAATATATATTCCACCTGGTAAGCCTATCTCGGATGTTATCGGGTATCTTAGGCAAGAATATTCTACTGCGGCAAACATTAAATCCAAGACTACGAGGAAGAATGTTCAAGACGCTATTGAGAGTGCAATTCAGAGATTGAAGTTGTTTAACAGAGCTGGTCCAACAGGGCTGATCATATTTAGTGGGGCAGTACCCCAGAATGGTCCAGGAAAAGAGAAGATAGAAGTTTACCATATTATTCCTCCAGAACCCATAGACATCTTCCTCTATCGATGTGATAGTAGATTCTATCTTGAACCTCTTAAAGACCTCCTCAAGGAAAGAGATGTATATGGAATCTTAGTAATAGATAATGAAGAAGCAGCTGTAGCAGTTATAAAAGGTAGGAGAATAATTGAGATGAAGAAGTTTACTTCAGGTGTTCCAGGCAAGCATAGAGCTGGAGGGCAGTCAGCTCGTAGATTTGAGAGATTGAGAGAGATGAGTCTAAACGAGTATTATAAGAGGGTTGGAGAACACGCTAACCAGATCTTTCTCCAGTATCCTGAGATTAATGGAGTAATACTTGCAGGTCCAGGACCAACCAAGGAGATATTCGCTGAGGGCGATTATCTTCACTATACTCTAAAGGATAAACTACATATTGTAGATACATCGTACTCTGGAGAAGAAGGTGTAAGAGAAGCAATCCAGAGAGCTAGGGACATCTTGAAAGAGCTTAGAATGATTGAAGAACAAGACTTAGTAAGGAAGTTCATGAGTGAGCTATCTTCAGATAATCCTGCGGTAGTCTATGGTGAGAAAGAAGTTATGCAAGCATTAAAATCTAGAACCGTAGATACACTCCTAGTCTCCGAAGACCTTGAGAGGGTTCAAGTCGAAGTAAAATGTGGAAACTGCGAAGAAACATATACGTACATTCTAGATGAATCTGAGCTTACTTCTAAGGTTCCCGAGATAATTTCTAAACCATGCCAAAAGTGTGGAGCTCAAGCTCTCCAGTTCATAGACCAGAAATCCATGGTTGACTTCTGGATAGAAGAAGGAGAGAAGGCACAGGCAAAAGTAGAATTAATATCTTCAAGCCATGAGGAAGGAGAGATGTTGAAGAAGGCTTTTGGAGGAGTAGCTGGACTGCTGAAGGGACACTAGCTAGTTTTCTCAGCTGTTTCTCTAGCGTAGACGCTGAAGATCGGTCTGAAACCGAATCTTTCATAGAATGAAACAGCTATACTATTCAGGGATGGGAAGCTTACAGTTATGAAGCTTACTTTATGCCTAAGCTTCTCAATAGCATATTCAAGCATCTTTTTACCTATACCCATCCTCCTATACTGTGGGAGAATATAGAATTCCTGTATCTGACCTTCAAGAGGTGGATCATAGAAGATTCTATTAATATATCCTGCCTTCAGAACTCCTACAATCCTACCTCCATGTTCCGCAACTATGACGAGTGAGTCTTCAGAACCTATTGCTTTCTTCATGTACTCCCTACAGGAGTCCTCAAGTTTTCCAGATACCTTAAGTAGTGGATCAAATTCTTCATTCAATCTTTTAAGCCTAGCCACTAAGATGGCAACCTGATCTAAATCTTTCTCAGTTGCTTCTCTAAAAACTACTTCTGCCATAATCTCCCCTTCTCAATATCGATGTATCTTCTTAATAAAGTGTCATTTGAATACCCCATGATTTTATACCTCTCTAGGTAAGTTAGGTTAATTTCTTAGAGGAAAAGATATTATAGTGTTAGAGGGGTTATCCTTGAAAAAAGTTTCAGAACACATTTACTTGCTCGATACATATGCTTTGGGGCTCGCAGAGTTTGTAGCTGCTTACTTAGTAGTTGGGAGTGAAGGCTCTGCGCTAGTAGATATAGGATATGCTTCATCTCTACCAAGAGTTTTCGAAGGATTGAGGGAGACAGGGTTAAAGCCTAGAGATATAAATTATGTTGTCCCCACCCATCTCCACCTGGACCATGCTGGAGGTGCATCCCAATTTATTAAAAACTCTAAGAAGAGCATAATACTATGTCATCCGAGAGCTGTAAAACATTTCTTAGACCCAAGTAAGCTCAACGCTAGCGTAAGAGAAATCTATGGAGATTTAGTCTCCTTCTTCGGCTTGGTTGAGCCTATCCCGCTTGAGAATATAAGGAGTGTCCAAGAATATGAGAGGATAGAGATAGGAGATACGTCTTTACGATTTATCTATGCTCCTGGACATGCACCTCACCAAATCGTAGTGTATGTAGAAGAAGACCAAGCATTAATTACTGGAGATGCAGTATCTATTGATTGCCCATCTTTTCCATTGAGAATCCCAACAACCCCTCCTCCAAGCTATAATCACTTAGAAGCAATAGAAACCTTAATGAAACTATCAAAACTTAAGGCTAAGATTATTCTGAGACCGCACTTCGGAGAGATAGCATGGTCTCCAGACTACTTTAATGAGGAGATAGCTCTACTAGAGAACTGGAAGAAGAATGTTGAAGAGCATGTAAAGAAACGATCAGCCATAGATGATGCAGTAGGAGAGATAGTAAATCAATATTCTCAAGAATTAAAGAATAAGGTAGCAACAATCCCGTTCTACCTATATACAACCATAAAGTTATCATACCTAGGTATGGAAAAATACTTAAGAGAACACCGTTAAATTTTTGGCATACCATATCCATAATTTATACATGATAACTGTGGTTGGAGCTGGACGTGTAGGCATCTCTACGGCTATACATATTGCGTTAAAAGAATTGGACGATATTACTCTGATAGATATTGTTGAAGGATTGCCTCAAGGAGAAGCATTAGACTTATCCCATATGTGTGGAATACTTGGAATAGATGTAGATGTCCGAGGCTCAAATGATTATAAAGATATGGAGGGCTCGGATATAGTTGTTGTCCCAGCTGGGTTTATACGTAAAGCTGATATGACCAGGATGGATCTACTCTTCAAGAATTACGAAGTAGTAAAGCTGGTCTCTGAGAAGATTAAGGAGTATGCTCCAAAATCTAAAGTAATCGTTGTAACGAATCCATTAGACGTTATGACTTACGTAGCATACAAGGTTACAGGATTTGAAAGGAATAGAGTAATGGGTTTCAGCGGTCCACTAGATACTGGGAGATTCAAGACACTGATAAAGAGAGAACTTGGCGTCTCATACAAATCCATCGATGCTCCTATAATCGGAGAACATGGAGAGACAATGGTTCTACTCCCTAGACATACCTATGTTTGCGGTAAACCTCTTGTAGAGCTTCTCCCCAAAGAGAAGATAGATAAGATAGTTGAAGAAACGAAGAAGATGGGTGCACAAGTAATTAAGTTAAAGGGTTGGTCTGCATCTCATGCTCCAGGCGCTGGGGTCGCAACAATGGTTGAATCAATAATCAAAGACCAGAAGAGAGTTATACCGACCTCTGTATATCTCCAAGGAGAGTATGGCGTATCGGATGTATGTCTCGTTGTTCCAGCAGTTCTAGGGAAGAATGGTGTAGAAAATATAATTGAACTTCCACTAAATGATGAAGAAAAGAATGCCTTCATGAAGAGTGCAGAGACGGTTAAGAATGCTATAGCTCAGCTAAAGCTTTAATCAGGAATAAACCTTCTTGGATTAGGGATCATAAAAGACGGCATACTTTCTTCATACTTTTTTATTTTATCTATATGCTTAAGTGTTATCTCTATCTCATCTAACCCTTGCAGGAATCTCTCTCTTACTACTCTGTCTATCTCGAAACCCAATATCCTATTCTTGAATTTAATAGTATTCTCTTCTAAATCTATCCTGAGTATAAGGTCTTCTTTCTCCGCTAATTCTTGAAGTATTTTTACCTGTTCTTCAGGTAGCTTTATACATAGAAGCATATTCTTCATAGAGTTAACGTAGAATATGTCTCCGAATGATGGAGCTATAATACATTTTATCCCAAAGTCTTGGAGAGCCCAGACAGCATTCTCTCTAGAAGATCCTATCCCAAAGTTTTTCCCTGCTATAATTATAGATGCATCTCTATATCTTGGATTATTTAATACGAAGTCCTCTCTAAGACTTCCATCCTCATTGTATCTCCAACGATAGAAGCAGTATCCTCCTAGACCTTTCTTACCTAATATCTTTAAGAACTCAGCTGGAATAATCTGGTCAGTATCAACATTCTCTAACTTTAAAGGAGCTGCCTTACCATAAATAATTCTAATAGGCTCTAGCATGCTCTAACACCTCTTCTCTACTAGGAAGATCTAGTTCTCTAACATCTATAAATCTACCGTAGACTGCTGCTGCAGCAGCCATGATCGGGCTTACTAGATGGGTTCTACCACCTGGACCCTGCCTATTCTCGAAGTTCCGGTTAGATGTGCTTGCACATCTCTCTCCAGGTCTGAGCCTATCTTCATTCATAGCTATACACATACTACATCCAGGGTTTCTCCACTCGAACCCTGCATCAATAAATATTCTATGGAGACCAAGTCTCTCAGCACTTCTTTTAACAAGCTGTGACCCTGGAACAACTATTGCTCTCACATTATGCGCAACCCTTCTGCCTAGCACGACTCTCGCAGCATCTACCAAGTCTGTTAACCTACCATTAGTGCATGAACCTATAAAGACTACATCTACATCAATATCTGTAATCTTAATGCCAGGCTGTAGCCCCATATAGTTTAAAGCTCTCTCAATAGCTTGCTTCTCCTCAGGGTCATCAAATTCCCTCGGACCAGGTACTTCTTCAGTAACCCCTACCGTCATAGCGGGGTTGGTCCCCCATGTAACTTGGGGCTCCAGCTTATCTAAGTGAAACCTGACAATCTTATGATACTCTGCATCTAAGTCGCTAACAATACTTCTCCAATATTCTAATGCTTGGCCCCATTCATCATCACTTGGAGCATATGGTCTACCCTTGACATAATCGAACACTTTCTCATCTGGAGATATTATAGCTGTTCTTGCTCCACCTTCTATGGCCATGTTGCATAATGTCATACGTTCTTCTACATGCATTTCTCTAACGACTGGACCGTCATACTCTATTATATGACCTATTCCACCACCTGTACCGATATTCCTAATAACCCATAGAATTACGTCTTTAGCTGTAACATTTTCAGACAGCTTCCCCTCTAAGCTGATGAGCATCTTCTTAGGCTTCCTAAGCCATAGTGTCTGGGTTGCTAAGACATGCTCCCCTTCACTTGTACCTATTCCGAGTGCTAGTGCCCCCAGTGCTCCATGCGTGGATGTATGGCTATCTCCACATACGAGTGTTATTCCTGGAATAGTTAGACCGAGTTCTGGCCCGATTACGTGTACTATCCCCTGGTAAGGGCTATATAGGTCGAATAATGTTAATCCAAAGTCTCTAGCATTCTTCTCAAGCGCTGCTATCTGCTTTGCTGATGATTCATCTCTTATTGGTTTAAGCCTATCAGTTGTAGGAACATTATGATCTATTACAGCGAATGTTAGGTCTGGTCTACGTACTCTCCTATTCTTCTCTCTAAGCCCTTCAAAAGCCATAAAAGAAGTAACCTCATGAGTTAAATGCCTATCGATGTAGATTAATGTCTCACCATCCTCTCTCTCATACAAGGTATGGAGCTCCCATATCTTATCAAAGATACTTTTACCTGCCATCTTAACCCTCCTACATCCTTGAAAATTCGTATTTAGACTTTTACGATCAACATACATGGCTCATCAGAATAGATGAATCTTAGGGGGTTGAGCAAGTCGGATATACGGTGGAATTGTGATTGAATATCTTAAATACTTATATCGGGTACAGATACTAATTATAACGTGATGTATTATGGATTTTAGGTTAACTGAAGAGCAATTGGAGATTAAGAAAGCTGTAAGAGAATTCTGTGAGAAAGAGTTTAAGCCAGAGCTAGCTTTAGAGCTAGATGAGAAAGAAGAATTTCCAATGGAGCTCTACAAGAAAGCCGCAAGCCTAGGGTTCGTGGGTTTATCTTTTCCAGAAGAGTATGGAGGCCAGGGGTACGGGTATCTAGAAGCATGCATAGTCGTAGAGGAGATGTGTAGGGCTGATTCATCTCTTGGGATAGCGACGATGATAGGTACATTCGGAAGCGAGCTAATACTGCGTCATGGAACAGAAGAACAAAAAGAAAAATATATCCCAAAAGTTGTAAGAGGAGAGTATATATCGGCTGCAGCTTTTACCGAGCCTGCTAGAGGGAGCGATTTAACCAAGCTGGATACTGTAGCTGTAAAATATGGTGGAGAATGGTGGATTAATGGAACCAAGACTTTTATAACTAATGCTCCTATCGCAGACTTGATTATAGTACTGTGCCAGACAGACACGAAAGTTAGACCAACATACCGTGGACAAACACTATTCGTTATAGATAAAGGAACCCCAGGGCTTGATGTAAATAAACAGAAACGTAAACTTGGGATTAGATGTACAATGACCGGGGAAGTCTCTCTTAGAGATGTTAAAGTAACAGATTGGAATATCGTTGGAGAATTAAATAGGGGATTCTATCACTCAATGGAGTTCTTCGACCGTAGTAGAGTGATAGTTGCAGCCCAAGCTGTAGGAACAGCTCAAGGTGCATTCGAAATAGCATTCAAGTATGCTAAGACCAGGGAAGCATTCGGTCAACCAATAATACAGTTTGAAGATGTAGGTTGTAGATTAGCCGAAGCAGCAACTAAGATTGAGGCTGCCCGCCTCTTAACCTATAAAGCTGCATGGTTAATAGACCAAGGGCAGATGGATCCTATGGCTACATCTATGGCTAAGCTCTATGCTAGTAGGGTAGCTGTAGAAACAGCTGACTTAGCAATACAAGTATTAGGAGGATACGGATACATGGGGGAATATAGGGTTGAGAAATACTTTAGGGATGCTAAGATTACAGAAATATATGAAGGAACTTCAGAAATACAGAGGCTGACAACTTTGAAGTATCTACTCACTAAATTCTAAAATAGTCAAGTGATGAAGCATATGTGTGAGGTGGTGTAGATGTCAAAACCTTATGAAACAATCAGGGTTGAGAGAGAAGACCGTATTGCTTGGATAGTCCTAAATAGACCGCATAGATTAAATGCTCTGAATGACGTTATGATGGAGGAGCTCCTAGATGCTTTAACCACGATTGATAATGATCCAGGCGTAAGATGCGTAATAATAACAGGTGAAGGGGATAGAGCATTTAGTGCAGGAGCAGATATAACTGCTTTCCCCAAGGCTACGCCGGTCATGGCAGAAGAACTATCAAGGAAAGGTCAGAAAGTCTTCTCAACAATAGAAGAACTGTCTAAACCAGTTATAGCAGCAATAAATGGTTATGCATTAGGTGGAGGGCTGGAGCTAGCTTTAGCATGCGATTTTAGAATAGCTTCAGAGCACGCTGAACTCGGAAGCCCAGAGATAAATCTTGGAATAATCCCTGGGTGGGGGGGTACGCAGAAGCTTGTAAGAATAATCGGTTTAAGAAATGCTAAGAGGTTGGTAATGCTTGGAGAGAGATTGAAAGCTGAAGAAGCACTCCAGTTAGGCTTGGTAGACAAGGTTGTACCATTCGAGAAGCTTAGAGAAGAAGCAAAATCTCTAGCTCAGAAGCTATGTAATGGTCCTCCGATAGGATTAAAATATGCAAAGTATGCATTAAACTTCGGTAGCCAAGTACCACTTGAAGTAGGGCTAAGGCTTGAAGCGGCTCTCATGGCTCTACTATTCTCAACGAATGATGTTAAGAGGGGGATAGAAGCATTCATGTCAAGGTCTAAACCTGAATTTAAGGGAGACTAGGTGTGAGCATAGATGAGGAGGGTTGCGATAGTAGGCGTAGGTCACAGTAGGTTTGGAGAAAGACAAGATGTTAATGTTAGAGAACTTGCGTTCGAATCTGTTAAGAATGCATTAGAAGAAGCAGGGCTGACACCAAGGGAGATACCATATGTATCTGTCGGGACTATAGGAGTATGGTATGAAGAGCCTCTTCCAGCAGTAGCTATAGCTGAATATTGTGGATTAACAGGTGCAAGCCTCATAAGAGTGGAGGCTGCATGTGCAACTGGTAGTGCAGCAGTCTACTCAGCATATACTGCGGTTGCAAGCGGATACGTTGACACTGCTCTAGTAATAGGCGTTGAGAAGATGAGAGAAGTTGATACTTTTACTGCTGTTGAGTTGATGGGGAGAGCAGGCTCATATCTATGGGAGTTCGAGAACTTTGGTTTAACCTTCCCAGGCTATTATGCTTTATACGCTACAGCTTACATGAATAGGTTTGGAGCCTCAGAAGAGGACCTCGCATTAGTTGCAGTAAAGAATCATAGGTATGGAGCGATGAACCCTCTAGCACATATACAGAGAGAGATAACAGTAGAAGACGTATTATCTTCATATGTAGTTGCATGGCCTCTTAAGCTATATGATTGCTGTCCTATAACGGATGGTAGTGCAGCAGTAGTCTTAGCATCAGAGGAAAAAGTAAAAGAATTAAAGGTAGATACACCCGTATGGATAGCCGGTATAGGGATCTCATCTGGAACTGGTACCCTATCGTATAGGAGCGACTTCGTAGGATTGGATACAGCTGTAAAAGCTTCAAGAATAGCTTACAAGATGGCTGGGGTAGAACCTAGAGATATCGATGTAGCAGAGGTTCATGATTGCTTCACTATTGCTGAGCTTATGGCATACGAAGACTTAGGATTCTGCGGTAGAGGAGAGGGATTCAAGATGGTTAGAGAAGGTCAAACAGAGGTAGGTGGAAAAATACCTGTAAATATTGATGGTGGATTAAAAGCTAAGGGCCACCCAATAGGGGCAACTGGAGTATCAATGATTGTTGAATTAACAAAACAACTAAGAGAAGAAGTTAAGCCAACCAGCCGTCAAGCACCTATGAAGAACTATATAGCACTAGCTCATAACGTGGGTGGAACGGGTTCATATGTCTACGTAACTATATTGAAGAGGACTAAATGAGTAAATTGGGGGCAGCCTCTCCATCTTTCTTTTTATAGTAAAGCCGATAACTTTAGCGGACCTTTGTCTCGAGTCTGCTTTAATGTATAGATAATATTTATGGCCATTTCTGAAGTAAGTTTTACCGTTTTTCTTGCAGTAGAATGGTGTGCCTTTCCTTGTATTTAGGTGTGGACCGCTAGCTTCTATTCCTATCTTTAGTAGGAGTCGTTTAATATAGAACTCATCTCCAAATTCTGTAGCTTGGGTGTACTGTCGCTAAACTCATGAAAAAATTCAAATAAAAATTACCACAGAAAAAAGCTTAAATAATCTAGAGATGACTTCATAGTTTAGTAGTTGTAAGTCCGAGTTATAAAGGTACATATCCATATGCCTTACTTACATATCCTTCTGCATCAGAGAGTCCACGAGGAAATGATATAACGGTCTTCCTATTATACTCAACATATTTCCTTAACCTTTTCAGATCTAGTGGTTTCTTACAGAGGTCATATAGTGCTGGAGAATTTGCTTTAACCTCATAATAGCGTCCATATCTTAATCTAACCATCGGTTTACATTTACTTACTATTTCTAGACATCTCTTAAACTCCATGGTGAACTCAGCATCCTTTGTCGTGAGAGCGATTATACGTTTTCGTCTCTAAGCTTGAGTATATCCATCCCCCGCAACCGTGCCGAGAATGTATGCTAATTCTTAAGATGCCTTGATCTCTCTAGGTAATAGGTTAAGTCTTCTTCTAGGGTCTCTTCCTTTAAGCCAATACCCTGTATGGGAACGTGAAAGTATGATGCCATATCTTCTTTCAATTTCTTTTATTATCCTCCTATGCGACAGTCCAAGCCTTCTAAGTCTATGAACTTCATTGTAAAGTTTTATTCTAACCTCTAAAGGTTTGTATTTCATTCCCTTTCTAGACATCTTCTCCAACCTCTATCACCATTCCTGATTGTATAGGTGCTCAATGAAATCCTCGAAATCATTGTCTCCATCGACTCCAGAGACCTCAAGGATTTCATCGAAATCAATAGCCTCGTCTTCAACATATTCAAAGATGCCCATGAAGGCTACTTCGTGGGGGCATGGCGACCTCCAAAAAAATCGCAGAGTACCCCTCCCACCATCCTTGGATATAGATTCTCCGAGACAGTCCCCTGGCATTATGGTGTATGAGCCAGAGGTCTCGGAAACCCCGATGCTTAGGGTTCAGGCTAAGCTTAATAGGGATACTGTATCACCTGCAACCATAACACCGCAAATACTTAAATTTTCTAGATGGGTAGGGTTGTTTAAAAGTTTCTGGAGACGTTCTTTTGAGGAGATTCTAGAGGGAAAATCTTTGGAGGATGGGTTTTGAAGGTTTACTGGGTGCGGCGGGGCAAACCTACAAAACTGGAAAACTAGCTAGCATACCTAATCATTATTATGGTGGAGATTAGTGGAGGAGACCTACATCCTGTTTAGTGATGCTTAATGGATAGATGCCGCTTCAATAGATGTTCTTATGAATTGTAGATGGATGCATGTAAAGAATGACGAGGTTATAGGATACTACTAAGATAAGCACATAACATACCCACCACGCAGGAACATCAATGAAGCACTCCATATAGCTGAGGTAGAAAATATCAAGATTATTAGAGAGAAGTAAAACAACAATAAAAGAAAGCGTACATTACTCTGAAGGTAACTAAAAACTTGTTAAGAAAGGTTTTAAAGTAGAATTATAAGCAAGCTTAAATAGTATACCGGGCATTATTGTTATGTAACAATACTGAGGAAGTGAGAAGGATTGAGTGAGATGCCAACTCTACCTTCACGTAGACTTGAACTCTCATATAATATACCGATAAGCAAGACAAAGAAGTTCTGGGATGGTTTGAGAGAGGGGAAAATATATGGAACGAAGTGTAGAAGATGCGGTAAACTCTATTTCCCGCCTGTGGCAGATTGCGGTGAATGTTACTCATCTGAGATGGATTGGGTTGAGCTTAGCGGTGAAGGAGAAATCGTAACCTTTACTCATATAATTGTTAGACCTACAAGCTTCCAGGACCAGCAGCCATACACAGTTGTAATTGCTCAATTGAAAGAAGGTGTAAAAGCACTCGCATGGTTAAAAGATGTAAAGAGGAAAGATGTTAAGGTGGGTATGAAGGTAAAGCTTGTTCCAAGAGTCAGCGAAGACGGAAGGGTTACGTATGAGTTCAGACCTGCCGAGAAGAGAGAATAATATTGCAACTGAAAACGTATATATTTCATTAACTATAACATGATTGAGGTGTCTTGTTTTGAGTAGAGAGATTAGGAATATTGCAGTTATTGGTGCAGGAGTGATGGGGCATGGGATTGCACAAGTATTCGCTATGAAGGGATACAATGTTAACCTCGTAGATGTAAGCGAGGAGATATTAAAGAAAGCTCTACAGAATATTGAGTGGAGCTTAAACAAATTCGTAGAGAAGAAGAGGATTAGGAAGGAAGATGCAGAAGCAGCTCTCTCAAGGATCAAGACAACAGTCTCTTACGAAGAAGCTACGAGAGAAATAGACTTAATGGTAGAAGCTGTCTCTGAAAACATTGATCTAAAGAAAAAGATCTTCAGTAAAGTTGATGAGCTCGCTCCTCCTCACGCTATTTTGGCATCAAATACATCTACATTGAGTATTAGTGAGATGGGCGGAGCAACTAAGAGACCTGAGAAAGTAGTTGGAATGCATTGGTTTAACCCTCCTCAGTTAATGCAGTTAATAGAAGTAGTTAGGGGGGAGAAGACAAGCGATGATACTGTAGAGAAGATAATTGAGTTGAGTAAAGCTCTAGGTAAGACACCTATACTATGCAAGAAAGATGTTAGAGGATTCATAGTTAATAGGATTCTCGGTTTAGTATTCAATGAAGCTTTCTGGACGTACTATAGAAAAGAAGCGACTATAGAAGGTATAGATTCATCGGTAAAATACGGTGGAGGCTTTCCAATGGGATGGTTTGAGTTATGTGATTACGTAGGGCTAGATATAGCGTATGAAGTAGGTAGAGTACTCTATGAAGCCTACGGAGAAAGATTTAAACCATGCCCCGAAGTTATAGAACCACTTCTTAAAGAGAAGAGGCTTGGACAGAAAACGGGGGTAGGCTTCTATGATTGGTCTAAGGGTAGACCGAGAATACCATTTGAACTATCAGATGAATATGATTATGAGAGGTCTTGGGCTGTAGCTGTAAATGAAGCAGCATGGCTCATACATGATGAAGTAGCGGAACCTGAAAGCATAGATACGGGGATGAAGCTCGGAACGGGATGGCCACAGGGTCCATGCGAATACGCTGACAAGAAAGGATTAAACAACATACTTGAGAAACTAAAACAACTATACAACCAGTATAAGATGGAGATGTACAATCCCTGTCCATTAATAGTGGATTACGTGAACAAGGGATGGATAGGGAAGACATCAGGAAGAGGATTCTACAAATATTAACAAATTTCCCTCTTTCTTTAAGTGTAAGACTTCTCTAAGATCGATTAGGTATAAGTTCTTCCTACGGATTAACAGAATTATAGGAGGAAGGATGGAAGAAAGATGAACTCTTTAATTCATAAACTCTCTAATATTCCTAGAGAGTTCTATGAGCTTCATATCAAATAAATTTTTAAGTAAGGCTAGCAGATTCTATGACTAGATGGAACCAATACTTGATGATTCAACTATCATACTAGGGGAGCTAGCTGGTAAAAGATTTAGTCAATATAATGAGGAGACTGAGCGAGGCTTCAGAGTTAAGATAGAGAGGCTACTGTCTGAGGGATTACGTAACGTAAAGGTCTACTATATTTCAGACAAGCATCATGTGGTTGAGATAATTGAATGAAGAATTTAGGAAGATCATAGAGAAAGCTAAAAGACTTAGATATCCATATAATCACCTTAGAATTCTAGCATATATTGCTACAAGGATCCTAGGAGATGCCTCTGAAATCAAGATTCTTAGAGGTATGGCTGCAGCATACTACACAAATGGATATTGTACAACTTTCGAAGTAGATGTCTATTCGCCTAAGCTTTACAATAATCCTAGAATACTCCAGATGCTTGGATTTAAACAGCATAAAGAGTATCTTAGATCTCCATGGATTCTAGAAGAAACAGATACAGTTATTGACTTCGTTGGTTTAGATATACCTTTCGATTTTATCTTAGTCGAGATAGATGGTGATGGCGTAGAAGTACTTTCATTAGAAGATACTTTAGCCTACTACCTATCAGAAATAATACATTGGGCGCCATCTAAAGAAGCGGTTCAAAGAGTTAACATGATATATATCGCTCACCAGAATAGGATTAGAAAAGATTCTCTAGAGAAATCACTAAGTAAGATGAATGCATACGATAGCTTGAAAAGAGTATCTCCTACGAAGTTTAGTGATAAGCTCTCATCAAAACTTATACAATTTCTAGAAGAGATTATTAAAGAAGGGTAAATTTTTGAAATTATTTTCTTGGGAAATTATTTGGTGCTGGTTGGTAACTAAGATGTTTTCTTCTTTAGTTCTTTTATTTTTTCAGTGAGTATTGGTACTATCTTAAATAAGTCTTCAACTACACCGTAATGTGCTACGTTGAATATAGGTGCATTCGGGTCTTTGTTCACGGCTATTATTAACTGTGAGTTCTTCATACCTATAATGTGCTGGAATGCTCCACTGATACCGAGTGCTAGATAGAGTTTAGGTTTAACAGTTTTCCCCGATGAGCCAACTTGCCTATCCGAGGGGAGCCATCCTTTATCTACGATAGGTCGAGAGCATGCTAAAACCCCTCCTAGAGTCTTAGCTAATTCTTCAGCAAGAGGTATATTTGCTTGATCTTTAATCCCTCTACCTATTGCAACAAGTATGTCAGCAGACGTAATATCTACTTCTCCAATCTTTGGAAGAACATATTCTATGAACTTTTTCTTTACGGGTTCAATTATACTAGGTGGGGGAAGCTCGATTATTTCTCCTTTAAGAGTTCCCTCACTAGCTGTGATTACACCTTGTCTAATAGTTGCAATATAACTTTCAGATTTCCTCACATTTAATCTAGCATAAATCTTTCCACCATACATTTGGCGTACTGCGATTAGCCGTCCATCCTGAATATCTAAGTCTAAGCAATCTGTTATAAGAGGTATGTTTAAGGATATTGCTAGGCTTGGAGCAAGATCAACCCCGTAAGACGTATGCCCTATCATTGTTAAGATAGGTTTCTCTTCTCTAATAATGTTAGATAATACTTGTTGATATAAATCAGAATTGAAGAACTCAAACCTATCATCATCTATCATTAAAACTCTATCAGCGTATCTCGCCAGTACTTCTACTTTATCCTTAATATTCTTCCCTAAAATGATTGTAGATAGTCTTGAATTAGTTTTTTGAGCTATTTCTCTACCCTTAGCAAGCATCTCGAAGGTTATCTCCCTTATCTCTCCTCTTCTATGCTCTGCTAGTACTAGTATCTCCAAGCTAGATCATCCCCCTCGACTTAATAATCTCAATAATCTTAGAAGCGGCTTCTTCAGGAGTGCCTTTAATAAATTCTGCTCTTCTCTCTATTGATGGGATATACATCTCAGATATCTGTATCCATGAACCTTCAATTCCTACGTCTGATTCACTTAAACCTAAGTCATCTATGGAGAGAATCTTAATCTCTTTCTTCATAGCTTTCCTAATCCCCATGATAGATACATATCTAGGCTCGTTAATGCCTGTCTGAATAGTTATGAGAGCAGGAAGCTCAACCTCGACAACTTCTTCCAACCCACCTTCTAACTCTCTATTAACAATAACTGAGCGATCTTTAAACTCAATCTTTTTAGCAAGTGTTACATGTGGTATATCTAAGAGTTCAGCAAGAGCTGGACCGATGAATCCGTATCCATCATCACTTGACTGTGCACCTGTTAGGATGAGGTCGAAAGGTATCTCTTTTATAGTTTTTGAGAGGACCTTTGCTATTACATATGGGTCTGAAGTATTTATCCTCTTATCGGTTATTCTTATTGCTTTATCTGCACCCTTTGCTAAACATTTTCTCAATGTACTATCAGCATCCTCACTTCCAACTGTTATTACCGTTACATTGCCTCCAAGCCTCTCTTTTATCCTTATAGCTTCTTCAACAGCATAATCATCCCACTCGTTTATATCGAATACTAAACCACTCCTCTCAATATCTCTCCCGGTCTTATCGATCTTTAACTCCACTTCAGCCGTCTCGGGAACATGCTTAACACAGACAACAATCTCCATAAAACCACCTATCCATAAGACTATCTTATCATATTGTTTTGAGAGGATATTAAATATAAGTTTTAGAAGCGTTCAGATGGATGAACAGCGCATATTCGTAAACATTATAAATTTTCTTAAACAGGGTAGCTAGAGGTTAGGTGACGGTTGACATTGAGAGTAGTTGATTTCCATGTACATCCTATTCCAAGAATAATAAGTGAGAAAGAATTACTAAGAGAAGTTGAACTTGCAGGTGTAGATGTAGCTGTTTTGCTAGCCCTAGACGTAGACTCCTATCATCTTGAAGATAAACGTACATTAATCAAGTTTCTTGAAGAATGTATAGAGTATAGTAACCTGAATTGCCTAAGCTGCTTAGAGACTATCAAGCATATTCTTCAAACATGTTATACAAGTAATGAGTATGTTGCAAAGCTAGTTAAGAATAATCCAAACAAGTTTATCGGGGTGGGTTCTATAAACCCATCTAAAAACATGTCATACGTTAAGGAAAAGTTGAAAGAGATTGATAAACTCGGCATGGCTGGGGTTAAGCTTATCCCAACACTCCAATTCTTTAATCCTCTAAAAGAGAAGAGTAAACTAGAGAAAATCTTTGAGTTCTGCGAAGAGAAGCAGAAGATAATTATCCTCCATACAGGGTGTGACCCATCCATCTGGGAAGAACCAGCCTTTTCTCAGAACGCTAACCCGGCCATGCTTAAATATTATGCTAGTAAATTTAAGAGAGTGCCAATAATACTAGCTCACATGGGATCATATAGCCGGAGATATCCAGGGATCTGGTTTGATGAAGCGCTTGAATTAGGTAAGAAATATAGTAATATTTGGTTTGATGTCTCGGCTGTCCCATACTTGTTAACTGAGGAGAGATATGTAGAAAAGATATCTAGAGAGGTAGGTTGGGATAGAGTATTATTTGGGTCTGATTACCCAGTAG
>Ga0209393_1000567_pt1 | contig 17784 bp, 24 predicted proteins | sample SSWtaG_2_FD_184117 | JGI IMG/M metagenome (GOLD analysis project Ga0209393, IMG submission 184117) | Hot spring microbial communities from Sandy's Spring West, USA to study Microbial Dark Matter (Phase II) - SSWsed_130316 (SPAdes)... | ecosystem: Environmental > Aquatic > Thermal springs > Hot...
CGGCTGGTATGTGCTTAAATGGGATGAACCTGCTCCCTCCTTCGGCAACATCATGAAGACCTACATCCTGCATCCGGACTCATTTAACGGGTCTGGCGGGACCGCACGGGTTATCTCAGTCAGGGAGGCACTGTGCATCATGGGATTTGACAGCAGATTCAGGTTCCCCGACGGTATTGGAATGTCGGATCGGTATCAGATGGTCGTCGACGCAGTCAGCCCGGTCTTTTCCTTCGCTGCGGCCCAAGCGATTCTAATGATGATGAGCAAGACCTGAGCAACGCAGAACTGAAAAAATTGATGGATAAGGTAATTGAGTCTAGGGGGAATGGAAGGGAAGGTTAAATATTGCCAGTGGCGAGTAAAGTTGTGATGGCAGAACTGGGAAAGCTTCTGGAGGATTTGAAAATGAATAGTGAGATGCTTGAGAAACAGACCGCAAAAGCGATCAAGATGTTGTCAGATATAGCCAATGCAGTAAAAGCATGCAAAATAATAGACATCACCATCATTGACAGGGTAGCGTTCAAAGAAGACTCTGACAACTTGTATTACATAGCACTAAAAGATGGGTCACTGGCAATCTATGTTTTTCACAAGAAAAAACAAGATGGGGCATATGCACCGTTCATCGTTACTGATCCCGTCACCATTGCTGCCATCGCTACAAGACTTCCTGAATTTCTGCGGTATGTAAACGAGCGGGTAACGACGAAGCTGGCAATATTCGAAGAGGCCCTAAACGCTCTCGAGAACGTCAAAAAAGTCCTGAACCTCGCTTAGTCCGGTTTTTTCTGCTCTATACCGAGATCGGTTTATTAGGAACTGAAATAAATATTATGTTGCTATGACCGTACGAATGGGGGGTGATGTGCTGTGAATGGTGAGCTGCAGAAGAAGCAAACAAGTCGGAAAATGGTCGTCGTGACGTTCCATCTGCCTGCATCGATTCTTGAGGCAGTCGACACACTAGTCCAAGCCGGGATTTTTGTATCCAGGGCAGATGCATTCCGCACCGCAGTCACTAAATTGGTCCAAGAGGAGTACAAGTTCTTAACAGCACAGGGGGTGGTCCCATGGACACAAACGTCCAGCTCCTAAAGCTGAGGTGTCCATACTGTATGCACGAGTTCTATCCCAGAACAAGTCAACCAAAGCGTTGTCCGAGGTGCCGTTCAAAGCTGCGGTTGATCTACAAAATTGTGGTGAGAGCATGACAGAAATCCCTGTCAAACTAGGAAGGCTTTCTACAATTTCGGTCCCCGTACCAATAGATCCGACAGTGAAGGTATATTTCAGTGATCGGACAGCCAAGATAACTGGGTACGGAACCTATCTGGTAATTACATCCTCTCCATTCTCAGAACATGAATGCAGACTGGTTTTGCGAAAGAAAACCGGCAGGGAAACAATTCTCGGAATCTCAAGGACGACAAACACATGTGAGTTGTGCAAAGACCACCGGTATTCTATTGAGAGATTCCTCACTAGAATTGGGGTGATATACATTGAAGATAATGTGCCCTAGATGTGGGGAAATGGGATACCTAGAATCCAGAACTGTAGGTGAAAGGGCTTACTACTACTGCCGCCATCCGATTAACGACGGAGGACAGCGACGATTTACCAAATGCTATCTCGGCCCAAAGCAGTACCGCTATGTTGAGATGGCTAACAACCTAGGATTGTCAGGATTCATCGACGACGAGCGCCACCTGCGATATTTGAAGTCCATAATCGACTCGCTACCGGAAGATTCAATCAAAGATGTCGCTATTTTTGTGATGCGTCGGCTGGCGCCTAAACATCCATATCTGCAGGAGGCCATCAACAGATTGCAGAAAGGCGATGCTCAATGAGGCGAAGGAAGAGGTTGGATACCGTCCAAGTTCTTGAGGAATTAGCTGATCTATTGCTTGAGAAGAAGATTATACACTATGTTGAAGTTGCGAGGATTTTCAACATAAGCGCTACCAAAGCATGGCAGTATTGCAAGATGCTGGAAGCCGAGTACCCCGAAAACGTTGCTTTCGTCAGGGGGAACCTAAAACTGGTGAAGGACTTCGTTCCAATGCCCTCCCCAGAGGAGTTGGTAAGAAAACTTTCGGAGGTCGAACAGGCTCACTATCAACTTCTAACACAAATTGCTGACAACCACGTGCGACACATTATTGAATACCTTGACAAAAACGAACTAGACGCACTCAGAGCGGAAGTTTTGAAGTTGGCTGAGTTATTACGGAATTATCTGCAATACAAAGACCGGCCCTCCAAATAACCTTATTAACTACCCTTTTTTATTTTTAGAGTGAGATGGAGAAGGTGGAAGGGCAATCGGAAGTTGTGATCCAACCAAAGCGGCTGCGGTATGAAGACAAAATACTGCAACTCTTGCACGAAAGAGGCAACATACATTATTCCGATCTGATGGTGTACCTTGGCGTCAGCTACGTGACGGCAATTTCATACGCAAAGGCAATAGCAAACAAGTACCCGAACAACATTGAGTACAGGCGAGGTAAGTTAATTCTTAGGCTTCCGTTGTTCCCCATAGGTGAAAAAAGATGACGAAGCACGAGCGGGAAGTTCTCCATCTTTTGGGATTCTTGCTAGTTTCAAAAAAACGGAGGAAGAGGAGGTCAGGGATATGAAATGCCCTAACTGTGGTGCGTTTCACAAAGGCCTGACACCCAAACCCGAAAACTACATAATTGCGCCACTTAATTTGACGCCAGGGAAGAAGTACTACAGGAGATTTTCGTTGCTGTTCCTGCCGCCAAAGATATTGAATGAAAACACTTACCTAGGGTGCGCTCTCGTGATTGCATCGGAAGAAATCAAAAAAGATACCGGACAAATATACGTGGCCGGCAGCAAGTTTTACGACAACGAACTATCCATTTTAAATGAGGCAGTAAATAGGATACTGGCAGCTGAGGTTGCTTTTCGTTCCATTGTTACCGACAGAGAGCTGTACACAGTATTGAACAATAGGTTGAATGATTTGTATCGCAGCAGCCAGACACGTGAAAGACTGGTTGAACTTTCTTCAACAATGCTTAGATCAATGCGGAATGCGCTTCGTTTGTCTGATAGCATTGGGACTATATCAGAAGAAGGGGTATAAGAAGCAATACAACAAGGACAACACCGATGGCGGTGCTCTTCAAGAAGTGCCTGCTCTTGTACGCAAACGGATGACCCTTAACCCACCTCCCGTTTTCCCACTTACCTGTTTGGGCCCATTCCGCAATGACCAGCGCAGCGCCCAGCCCCCAAAGCAATTCGCTAACAATCAACGGAGTCAAATAAGAAACAATCCAAGCGAGTAGGCCCCAATGGTAATGTTCGAGTTCTTCCACACCCTTTTCGTATTTGTTCAGAGCACTTTCCCACCAGACTCTGTCTAGCACTAGGCCAATGAGCATCCCTAGGAGGAACACTATCACGCTCAATTCATCTTAATCGTTATATATAACCTTGTGCTTGTAATGAGTGAGGGGAAATGAAGCGAGTGTGGTTGAAAATTGCAGCGGCACTAGTCGTTGCAGCACTGGTGCTAGCTTCATATGCCTATCTTGCCTCGATGCTGGACCCGCACGTATACCCTGGAATTGGACTCGTGGGGCTGGTCTGGGTAGTGGCTTTGACGATAGGCATTGTGTACGGTGTCGTCAGCTATCAGTTAACTGGCGATTTCGGATGGAAACAGTTCCTGAAGTTGCTTGCCCATCTGACGTTTGCTTGGCTCAGACACTGGAGACTTGTGGTTGCGCTGATTTTCATCAGTGCAGGTCTGATTGCGATAGGGGCGTCGCCTAGGACGTACCTCTACCAGCAGGTCACCGGTTACAGATACATCTTAGAAAAAGAGTACGTCAATGTTGTTGACTTTGTCTCTGGGGATTTTGATTCGACAAAGGTACTTACGGAGAATGAAAATTGGTCAGGTGTTATTGATTCGAAATGGATCACGTACCTGACGGCCCTGAAGGTGACAACGACATCGGTGCTCAGAGACGTTCACCTAGTTGAAATCCCGGTATATTCATGGGTTCAAGTGTGGTACCTTGACATGGGCCTAGTCTTGATTGGGATTACGCTAATTGTAATTGGATTGATATTTGGGTTGTACCAAGCCGTGCTAGCAAACAACAAACTGTTGCAAGAGTGCGGAGAACACACCGCCAAGTTCCACGTGAACATGTTGAAAATGATGGGCTGGGAGATTCCCGATGGATTCGAAGATGCCCTTGCTAAGTTCTACAAGACCGGAGATTCGGAGGATCTGCGACGCTACTATTAGCACTGATCATTTTTACCAATACAACTTTTATATGACGCTTTTATTAGTAGAGACGAAATGACGTGGGTGACAGAATTCGTCGGAATCTTAGTTGTGGTTGGAGCGTTAGTTCTATTGGGGCTCGGGAAAATAGACTTCCAACAGTCAATAAGCCTTATGATGCTTGGGGCAGGCATTATTGGAGGTAAACAACTGGGGCATTTCGACATGAAATTGACTAGGCGTTATGCAGACCTATACATGATGCGTAAGTTCAGACGCTATCTAACTGCCCTAGCCGTGACCAAGAACAGCGTTAGCTTGTATGTTGCCCCAGAGTACTTGGAAAGTGGCAAAGTAGCCGATATCGTAAAGGTTGCGGAAGAATTGTTTCCAGGAAAGATTGTGGAGGTGAAGAGGGGTGAGCGGGTCAGGGCAGTATGAGGTGCGGGAAGGTGACATAATCGCCCCCCAAGGGGCAAACTGGGAAGGCAGTCTGGGGTACTTAGTTAGGCCCGGACTGGCAGTGACGAACAAGCATGTCGTCCCGGATGTCGGCACGGTAGTCCTACACAAAAGGAGACAATGGGGGGAGGGCGTCGTGATCGGACTAGCTATCAAGACGGTGACATGGGTCAAGACGTCGTTCTGGCACTGGTTACTGCACGTTATGTTCGGCAAACCCCTTCCAGGGAACAAGGTAGACGCCACATTGGTGGCGCTGAAAGAGAACGTAGTAGTAAAGCCAGCGTTTGATCTGCCTAGGAAAATAGTGGAACCGAGGGTTGGCGATAAGCTGTACAAAAGAGGCAGGACGACGGGTGAGACGGTCGGAGAGATAATTGCGGACAAGGTAGACATATGGGTTGACATGGGGAATGGTGTCACGCTCCTGTTCACCGACGTCTACCAGTTCAGCAACAAGACGCTTCCCGGAGACAGTGGAGGGCCGAACTACACACCAGAAGGGATAGTTGGCATAACATTCGCAGGGCCGCAAACCGGCGACTATGGGTTTGGCATTAAAGCGAAGAACATAGCGGAGGTGTTCGGCCTTGAGTAGCAATCAGAACACCGTAACATGGAAAGAACTGAAAGACGTAATCGAACGCCTCGCCAGACTTGAGGAGCGGTTAGACTCACTTAGCAAAGACATATCAATTCTACAGAACAATCTGAGCGAGAGTCAGGAGTCGTACTTCCAATTATCTGTACAAATCAAGGAGGTAAAGGATGTCGTGACGACTAATCTTGTCTTTTACAGAAAGATGCTCTATAGGATAGTGACTACATTCATCACAACAATTGCTACAGTGGTCATCACCATCATCCTGCGCTTAATTTGAAAACAACTTACAATGTTCGGACGTACTTAACCCGTGCTATCTTTAGAGCACCCAAGGTTCGCATTAGTACGTAGTGTGTGAGCTTTTTTTGCTGCTTTAGATAGCTCCTAGGCACGTATATTGCCTGCTCATGTATGTTGAAGTAAATCGGAACTCTATCCCTAACTATTTTGATCTTATCACCGACCTTAGTGTAGCTCTTCCTTGTAATCACATAGAACGTCTTTCCGTCGTACCTTGCCTCCTTCAGCATGAAGTCTCTATCTGGGAATTTCTGCCTGAGATTCCTCACGTACTCAAGAAGCTTGTCATATGTGATTTCAGCGTTCGGTAGTCTAGTCAGTTTATACAGTGCTCTGTACCTTCCATTGCACGAACCACCGACAATCGTGATGTCGTCATATTCGTCGAAAATCTTGACCAAGTCAGGGCGCCTCCCTCCCAATTCCTTCTCACCTCATCATGTATGATGACAGGCCTTTTAATAAATGTGACATCGGTTAGTACAGTCTTTTCTGCAGTAATAGCGGGTTCAGAAAATGCCCTCATCACAGGCATGCTAACCAGAAGCAAGTAAAAATAGCAGAGGTGAGCAGTATTGAGTGACATGATTTGCCCACTGATAGGAACGTGTAAGGCGAAAGTTGATGCTGAGAAGTATTTGCGAGTCTGTACAAATGTTAGCGAAGATGCGTACAAAGATTGTGAAATCTACAAGAGCACAATCGCTGGAGTAAAGACGCCTGCTGAGTGGGGAAAGGTCTTCGCTCCAGGAGTCAGGCCGTAGCAACCCTAGCGTCTCAAACGTGCTGCAACACGTCTTGACACTGTGTCGACTTTTATCGCTCTAATGAGGTCTTGTGCTACACTTTCGGCCCTATTCTTCAATTCCTCCGGAGAACTGGGTTGTGTGTAATCCAGCACTTCAACGAGTATCTTCGTGAGTTCTTCTTTCAGTTGTTCTTCATTAATTGTCCCCCTAGAGAACAAATTTGCTAGGTAGTTTACTGTCGATGCGACGTCCAGCCTAGTACGATGATCTGGCACGTCGCTTAGGATCTCCTGAAGCTTCCGTAAGTACAGCATGCCCAATGAACTATCATTTGAACTCCTTTATAACATTTCCACATTTGTCGCAGACTACCCCATCAAGCAGATTGACCACGGCCCTTAGGAAGACGTCTTCTTTCCTGATGCCACTCTTTCGTTCCAACGCCTCCAATTGCTCCCAGAGCCTCTCTGGGATGATTAACTCAAGCCTCCTAGCAGCCATCGTTCTATAGACGTAGCAAGCTGGCAGTTAACTTTAACGTTAGGTGTGCTGCGGCACGAACGCAGTCTATCTCCAGATTTTTCTTTTCGGCCCATGCAGTCGCTTCGGTTTCTGCGACAGAGAACCATTCTTTCACCGGATGCTTCTGCAAGAGGCTGAACAGCCTCTCCATGAAATGGATAACATACAACCTATGCACTCCGTTCAGCGCAAACGCATCTGCAACGTGATTCGCTATTGCAACAATTAGTGCCTTCACTAAGGCCGCATTGAAGAACTTGCCTCCAACCCTCTTTCCTGTCCTTACGGCCCACACTAAAGAAATTCTTGTCGCATCGTCGTATATTCGATTGATATTTTCTGCAACAAGAATTTCGGTAACCAGTGAATAGTCAAACATCTCTTCATATGTAAAGTGAGCCCTGCCTAACCTGCGGATTTCGTCATATTTTTGGAAAGGCTGTCTTAATCTTGACTTTCGAACCAGCTTTGTAAAGAACTCGTCAAGATATTCGATTCTGTATTGCATTAAAGTCTGTTGAATATTCTTTTGGCTATCATTTTGGCGATTTGTTATCGCTGGTGCGGCAACCCCCTGTCCGTCCTCTATCGTCATTTCTCCAAATAATCTTGATGCAAATCTGGGTAATAAATCATGCTGCTAGTGTCATTCTAGCTATATATAGGTTCATACACTTAATAGTCAGCAGTTTATGATAGAATGTGAGCAGGTGAAACGAGATGGGGATGTACAGATCTGGGCTGCAGATGTTTGAGAAGTACGCTGCGAAGTACAACCCGACGGTAATAGGGCAGCGATTCACAGACGTTAGAGACGTTGCGCTGGCCAGGGCGCAGGCCGGATTCAATGCAGTTGACACCATAAGAGGACTGGTTCGGGACTACCTTGACGAGAATGGGATAACGGGAGGTCTCAGAGCAACATACTTGGCCTTTGCCCTTGAGCTATACAGGATGACATCGAGGGCGGGCGGTCCCGCATCGGAGAAGATTGCTGCTGGTCTCGTACAGAAGTACAAACTGGCGTTTGATCTAAACGAGACGCACCTGACCAACATCGCTAATGCGATAATCGTCGGAGCTCCGCCATCTGGCGGTGGCGGAGGAGGCACATAAACTCAATAACTGCATTTATCAACCAAAGCAAACCTTTTTTTCCTTTTTTTGCTCCTTTGTTCTTAGGATGGACCCCATCCTGCAGAAGTACAAGTACTTCCTGAAAAGCCATTCAGCAAGTGCAATAGACGAAAACGTCAGAATCACACTTAATGCAGCACCACTCATCGCAAGAGACATCTGGCTTGACACAACATGGATGGATTCGTCGATTGTAGGTTTGGGCCTGCTCAATATGCTGACGCCATCAGAACTTACACCGTTGACAATGGCGTTCGATGCCAGCATGGCTACCATAAACGAGATGATGCAAGGCATCTGGGTGAAGTTTACTCCTGTTGATTTTAGCGCTCTGTTCTCATTTCTAGCTGATTTAAATGAATATGTTCTGGAGAACTTCAAGGAGATCTTCCAGCCTAGGGCATTGTTTAAATCGTTCGGGAAAGCGTACTACGGCACTAGTTACTACGGTCTGGCGCTTTACGACCCCACGATTGGCCGAGAGTATCTAAGGTCAAGCATCTACAGATTGAGGATAATCAGGCGCAATGACAATTCATTCCTTGAAACCATGGAGTTTACCGGCAGGCTAAGCAATGTGGTGGACGTTTCAAAAGATATAACGTATAACAGGATGGTGCTGATCAGGGCAGCCGCTTCCTTCTCATTCGTCCTTGGAATAGGGGTCCTTGGCAGCTCAAGACTCAGTAGAGCCCAAGGGCCCTTCACCACGATCACGGTGATGACTTCTGATGGCAGGATATACGACGTCAAGTTCAGGACCCTTGATCACTTGCAGTTTGGATTCATCCTTGGTGTCACACATTTGGGGTACGGCTACCTTCTCCCGGTCGATGGCGTTTACCAGCTGAAAGGAGGAAGAAAGAACCCGCCAATCATAGACGTGATTACCTGGAAGGCGAGGAAGATAACCAGAACAATAGGGTTCGTGCCATGGGCCTATGCAAACTACAACAAGCCCGAAGAGATGAACGATTGGCACAGGAGTCAGAAAACAGCACTGTATGACCAGCTGATGAGTGACAGGAGGTTCATAGAATCATGGGTTGAGAAACGAATACCTGCAAACGAAGCTAACCCTGTCAGATTAAACCAGTACAAGAGGGCCGTCCTCCAGTTGATATCATGGAAAGCGAAGCGCCATACATGGGGCCATGAGGCATGGGAGGCGATGACGGAAGTTCGATTCAAGGAATGGTGGCTTGAGAATTGGAAAAGGCAAGGTTTAAATGAGTCAACACTCAATGAATTGTACGAGGGGGTGAAGAGTTGGCTTTCGACCCTGAGGCGAAGAAAGGTAGAGCTAGGAAGTCTAGTACAGAGGATGAGGAAAACCCTAGCGCAACTGCAGGGCTAGCAGCGAGTCAGCAAGGCAGCGTTGATGTTACCTCCCAGCTGACAGTTCTATTCCAGGAGCTGTTGTTGCGGATACACGAGTTAAGTTTCGAAGTGGCGACACTCGAAGACGAACAATTACGGGACAGTCCTTTAGTGCAGAAAGCGCTAGAGGTGTTGAAAGTAACGAAGAAAATAAACGAGTTCATCAAGATGATGGCACGTCCAGTTGCAGCATAGCGTGAACAGCCGTGTCAACGGAGCCGTTCCACCTTTTACCAATTTTTTTGGAAATCGATGGTGTGCCTGTCATGCTTGTGGAAGTTTCAAAACAGAACCCAGTTTTTGGTGATCCGTATTATATTGCTAGTGTCAGAATACATTATAAGGGCATAGTAAGTAAAGTCTTTCCACTTCAGGTTAAAGATGAAACAGACTTGAAAAACAAACTCAAAGTGGAGATAACAAAGATTAAGTTCATTGAACTCATGTATGGATTGGAGGAGGTGAGGAGGTTAATAGCATGAATTCCACAGGACTGGGCTTAAACAGTGATGACATCGGCATGATCAGCAGAGTGCTGGCGAAGCACTTGGCGACAAGCAGCGAGAATCAGATCTCTGCTGTGATAGTTCCGGAGAATATGATAACAGAATTGATAAATCTTGAGAATCTGGCGTCGGCCTTGCACGGGATAACGGACCCCTTAGGTCAGCTTGCTTCATTCATCCAATCGGTCGTAAATTCCGCTGCGGCAGGCATCAATAGCTTCGTTGCTTCCGTCAGGGACTCCATCATCTCTACGGTTAACAGTGTAGGAGATGCAATAGTTTGGGCAATAGCGGATTACACCGCAAGGGTCGTTGTGCGTCTGATAGACTACATGGGGCCGAAGTTTATAGAACTCGGCTATGCCGTGGCCGGGGTCATCAGAGAACTAGGTAGAGCAATAGCAGATGCCACCACATCAATATCAATAGCTATTGTAACTGCGATAAATGCTACAGCCACAGCACTTTCAGGAGCAATAGCAACGTTAGGGTCTTCTCTCGCTTTTGCGATCAACCAAATGGCTACATCACTTTCGGCTGCAATAACAGTGCTTGGAACGTCATTGTCTGCAGCTATCATGAGCACATCCTATGCGCTTTCTCAAAGCATACTTTCTGTGGCGACTAGCATTTCAGCGGCCATGGCAGCTTTAGGTGCGTCCCTATCTCAGGCTATCCTCTCGGTCTCAACAGCAGTAGCGGTAGGGGTCAGCCAGCTAGCTACTGCAATATCGGGTGCTGTTGTTTCGATTTCGACTGCAATTTCTGGTGCAGTTGTCCAGCTATCTACCGCATTTTCGGTTGGCTTTACTCAGCTCACTACCGCTATCTCCACGTCAATTACTAATATGGCAGGGGCCATTTCAGCAGCTATTGCTTCTGTTGGAGCATCATTAGCAACGGCCATTACCAATGTCACTTCCTCCTTAGCAGGAGCGATAACAACCCTGTCAAGTGCCCTTAGCAATGCTATGACACAACTGAGCACATCAATTATTAACGCCTTAGGGTCTGGGTTTGCAACTATTGCTGCCGCTATTGCACTCCTATCAGGTGACGTCCGGAGGGCCGTTTCGATATTCAACGAATTCTTACCTGTATTCACCGAAAGGATGGCTGAAAACCTGAGAACGATATCAGCTGAAATCATAAATGTCGGCCGTACTACAGTTTCGGCTATTGTAGACTTCAGCAGAACAATTTCAGTTGCGATAAGAGAAAACTTCAGCATGTTTATTGGCGCCTTGCAGGATGGCATGAAAAGAATTACCGATACTATCCTTGAAAACTCTTCAAAAACTATTGATGTGCTGAATCGCAATATGAGTAAAGCTATTGATGCGATATCAAGCACCGGAGAAAGGCTGGCTAATGCGATCGCAGCTGTTCACAGGGCGATAACCGACACAATAATTGCTTCGTACGAAGCGACATCAAGGGCAATCACAACAACATTCAATGAATTCATGGATGCCTTAAGAAACCAATTTGGGCGTCTATCTGATAAGCTTAGGGAGAAATTTGAACAGGGCATTAATTCAATTCTTGACTCAAACAAAAAGGTAATTGACTTCATTGAGGACACATCGAAGAGAGTCACCGACACCTTGATAGGGAATTTAGAGAAGTTCATAGGGGCCCTTGTCGATGCGTCTGCGAGACTGCAAGATGCCGTTAACAAGATGTCTACATCGGCCAAGGACATTGTTGATGCGATATTAGGACTGCCCGAGCGGACACGGCCCCTCCTTAAAGAGTACTGGCACATTCTACTAAGGGAGGAACTTAAGGGGTGGGACATCGTATGGGACGAGGTTCCTAGATTCTTCAAGAAGGCGTCACCAGTCTCGCCCTTTGAATCATTGATGGCGCTGGCGATTGCTGCCGCCTCAGAACATCCGTTCGGACAGCTACAGATTTTGCCAGGGACGTTATCCCGAGTCAGAGCTGCCGGAGGGCACACATTAAGTGCTGCAATGGCGGCAGCGTACGTAACACAGATGCCTGCACAAGAACACGTGGCGTTCGTCTCGCTTCCCTCGGAACTTTTCAGGCCCCTGCTAAGCGCCTTTGGCGCAGTTGTCGTTCCTGCAGTTCAGAACTTGTACGAGAGCATGAGCACAGTCATCACGACTCTAGCAGACCTTGTGATGAACGGGTTCAAGGCATTATTCGATGCGATAATTAACAGTTTACTGGAAGTTTTCAAGGGTATGGCAGACACATTCGTGAATATTTCGCACGGCACATACAAGTTCGTCGCTGGTGAAGCTAACCCGGCCGTCCCCTTACTCAAATCGTTTTACGAGGTCGAATTTATGAAGCTGATGACCGATACGATGAATTATCTGCATAAGCAAGCATTTGACGTACTTAAGCAGATAGGTGGCACATTTGGCATAGACATAGCACGTGACATTCAGAAGTTTGTGGAAGCCCCATCGCCCGAAGACGAATTGACAAGATGGACGCTAGCTACGGGCTCAATTCTACTGACACCGATCCTCGGTGGGATCGGTGTCAGGGTAGTCTCCGTAGTTCTGCATAAGATAGCTTCATTCATTTACAACCTGTCCTGGCCAGTGAGGATTAACCTGAAGCCGATGGGCATTGGTGTGGACTTTACATTCAATATCGCTCAGGCAGTGGGCGGCACGTTAAGCCACTTCGCTGCGTCAATTAAAGATAGCATAGATGTTCTGACGACTGGAATGATATACGGGATTGCGATCTGGGCCTCACAGCCATTAGCCCGGATGATTAACTTCCATCTGCGCAATGTATTGCCCATAGAGATGCCTTCGCTTCCTCAGGCTATCGAAATCACACGAAGACATATGCCGTTTATGTATGAGCAGGATAAGGAGAAATTCGAATGGACTCTGCGCTTGATGAAGTACTACATGAGCCTGCAAGGTTACAGCGACAAGGTTTTGAGTGCTATATTCAAAAGCGACAGGGAACTGTTCGTTCCAGTTGTCGACAGGTTTGGCGTAACAAGGAGAATTCCTATAAGCATGATGTTTGAGCTACCGTCAGCATCGGACGTAGCCAGGATGGTTATCAGGGATATCCTGCAGGATCCAGAAGCGATCAAGAAGATGTTCGCAACCAGAGGGATGAACGAGGACATAGCGACATTATACTACCTGCTGCACTTCAGGTACCCGCCACCTGAGAGGCTATGGACATTCTACACAAGGGGCATCAGCGGGTTGCTCTGGGCACAGATAACACCTGCTGAAGCTAGGGAGCTTGAAAGGGAGGCAAAAATCGTCAAAGGGTTCATGCCTGCATCGCCTATGGAATTGAACTTCAAGTCCGATGAATTGGACAGCATGCTGAAGACGTACATGAAGTGGCATGACTACGCTAGGTTTGCATACGCTCCAAAATGGCCGTCGGACAACCTGATAGTTATAGACACTCTGGCCGACATTCCGACGAAGATCGACCAGAGGTGGATGGTAAGGTTCGGCCTCTACCAGCTGATGAGTGAGAAGGGCATAACATTGGAGAGCGACGTCAGCGCCTTTGTAACCAAACTTGTGGAGCCTACTGCTAGAAGCAAGATAAGGCTTGACCTCACCAACTTCTGCCGGACCCTCCAAGCTACGGGCCTTCACCCGTACTATGTGCCGGTAACTGCGGTTGCGGAGGTCATAAATGCAATAACTGATGAAAGGACTCTAATGAGGACTGGAGTCATCAACTTGTACAAGGAAGGATTCTTCGATACTCGCTCAGTCGTTAGAATGCTTACTGGCGTCCTGACCGTGAGCTTTGATGTCGCTTACTTTGACCAAGCTACAGGAAGTTGGAAGACCGGAGTGATCAATGTCCCGCTGAGGTATCTGGAGATGGAGGCTAGGCTTATCGCTCTGAGGGCTATCATGGACAGGGCCCTTGACATATTGAAGGACATCCAAAAGGATGTGCTGACAGGGTATTCGGAGTTCATAATAACTGACTATGACGAATTCAAGAAGAGGTTCAGCGAAGTCATTGCGAAAGTAAACGCAGTCTATGCTTCTGACTTCAGGGCCGTGGCAGGGCAAGACCCGCCACCTGAGCTGATGATCAGGTTCATCGATGAGTACTACAAGCCGCTAGTTGAGTCCTACGACATATGGCGTGAGATATGGACGATCAGGAGAGTACGGGTAATGACGCAAAGGTGGCTTGGATGGCTGATGTACAGAGTCGCTACTGGGGTTGTTGAACCTAGGGAACTTGAGGACCTTGTCAAATTCATGGCCAAAGAAACCCGGATGCCTGAAAGGGAGAAGGAATACCTGATGAAGGTCATGGAATTCATGGCCCAGCTGTCTCTCAGAGAGTACATTCCAACACCGATGCAGCTTGCTACGTTGGCTGAGCACATAAACATTCCGAGTTTGATGATTGACAAGGCCCTGAAGAAGAGAGGTGTACCTGAGGAATGGCGGGAGCTTTGGAAAGCGTACATATCTGTTAGACCTCTATCAGATGACGTCAGGGCACTAGTAACGGCATACCTCAGACTTGTCAGGGCCGCACGATGGAGCAGAATGATACCCAGAGAGCTAGATGACTCCGTTAAGAATTATGCTAGGATGATAGGGTTCACAGACCAAGAGTTCGCTATCCTGAACCTGAGGGTTCAGATAGAGGAAATGATAGCAGAAATGAGAGAGTACATTCCAACACCGATGCAGCTTGCAACATTGGTAGAATATGTGCCAGAGGCGAGGGAGTTCTTCGACGATGTCGTTCGTTTACGAAACATACCAGATAGATGGAAGAATATTTGGGCAAAATTTATTGACGCTAGGGCCCTAGCAGACGATTTGAGGAAGTTAGTTTCTAGGGCAGAGCAACTTTACGTCCGCTTCATGGTCAGGAGGGAAGATTTTACTAGGATAATAGATGGGGCATTATCGCAATTAGGCTATACTCAGCAAGAGAAGGAATTACTGGTGAGGATTACCGAGTTAGAAAGGTGGAGAAATGCTTGGACCGAGTTGATAGGTTCTGTAGAGAGGTTGGTTTCGCTTAGCGAGTACAGCCCCCGGGCAGCTGAGTATGCCTTGGGCAAAGTGAGGGAGATGATTGACGCTTTGCCATTACCAGAGTCAGAAAGAAACAACCTGAAGGCAATGTGGGAGGAGTACATCAAGAACAGGCCCGTGAAAGCCGAGGCTAGAGCGTACATAACCCAGCTAAGCAACGCCTATGCTGAGGGCCTGCTATCTAGGGCCGACCTAGTGAATGAGCTTAACGCTATGAAGCAGTGGGGCTTTTCCGACAACGAGATAGCGTTTTATCTGGCAAGGGCCGAACTTATGAGGGCTAGAAAGCTCAGGATCCCGATAATGTAGGTGTGAGGTGATAACGGTGTCAAGGTGGGGGTTAAACTACAAAGGCCCGGAGATCCTCACTCCAGAAGAATGGAATGCCGTAGTTGACGCATTGAATGAGCTGGATAATCGTATAAGTGCAGGACAGGCATCATTCACCGGAGATGGCACTACAACGACATTTAACATCCCGCATGGGCTGGGAGAGGTACCATGGGTTGTCATGGTGGGGAAAGGGGCCGCTAATCTGCCAGACATAGATTACTTCACGGCCGATGCTGTAAATATAAGCGTCGTATTCAAATCGGCCCCTGCATCAGGAGCAAACATAAAAATCTGGTGGATTGCAGTAAAGACACCTTCTCCGCCACCATCCGGCTAGGGAACTGGGGGCCCTGCCATCCTCAGGAGCGCTATTTGCAAGAGCTTCAAGACGTCTAAGATGATGTTGTGGTCCCTTGTAGCGACTACATCACCGTGCTTAACTTCCTTCATAAAACCCAGCCTCCTCTCTGCAGTGGATATGCAGTCTTCGACTATCGGATCCAGTCTGTCCATCTTATACTTCCATTGATCGTACAATATCTTTGTGGCTTCAACAGCAGTCAAAGCGAAGTTAAGCAGCAGGTTTGTGTCGGTGGCTAGGACCATGTCGCCATGCGAGACGTATCTCATCTCATTCAGTAAAGCCCTGAGGGTTGACAGCTGTTCGCTAATCAGCGTCATGTGCCTCGGCCCTCCTCCGAACCGTCTACCGCCCAATCGACCTTGTCACGTATGGATTTCTTCACCACTTTCTCAATCCAATCTGTTATGCCAATGCGCTCAAATAAGGGCCCAGGGTAGTGCAGATGCTCTATCTTCCGTTCGGCCCATTCAAGCAGAGCTAAAAGCACTTTGCTTGCATCGACCTTGATGTTGTGGTCCTCAGGCATGATGATATCATGTAGGTACCTATACTCTTCTGGCAGGAAGTACACCCGTCTTGCTTTGTCAAGCTCTAATCTTTCAGTAATTTGACGGATGACCGAGAACTCTACCTTCGCAACTATCTCTTTCAACCTAGTGCCGTCATATAGAGGCTTTACGCCAACTTTCCTCACTAGGTCTCCAGCAGCCATCTGATCCAATAGGGCCTTGTCTGTGTGCTTAGAGATTAGGTCAGTGACGAAGCTTTCGTCACGGAGTTGCTTTGTGCCGAGTTTACTGATGGATTCTCTTGGAGTTATGACATCATGCCTTGTCAACCCAGGCTTCCTGGTGATGCCGAACTCACCAACAAATGTGTCACGGAGGTTAAGTAGCAATGACAGACTAGTTCGGTCGACAGCTGATAATGTGTCAAACAACGTAATGCCCCTTCCCTTCTTATGCACCTCAGAGAGCCTGATGACATCTATGACGTTAAGGACGGGCGTTTTGCTGCAAGTATCACTCGTGGAAACCACCTCTGTCAGATTTTTGGCTGGTCTGACCGAGGAGGAGTCAACGGCCCTTAAGCCGTCGTGGATGCTCTTCATATAGCCTTTATTTATCCTGTCGGACGAACTTATGGCATCGTATAACTCGACAGTGAAGGCTGTGGGCAGAACGGCATAATCGACTAGTTTTGCAGGAAATGCACTCAGCATCCCCGCATTAAAGGATAAAAGCAGCGAGTAATAAGCATCTATGTGATGAGGCGGAAAGAAGGGGAAAGGGCCGCACTGGACAATGAGGTGGAAGCGATTGGTGCAAGAGGTTGGGTTGAAGTAATCGTCAAAGATAAGGATGGCAACATTAAACAACGGTTCCCGCCTCAGGAATCGGACGAGGAAGCTGAAGATGATCCACCTATAGTTGCTACCTTTCCGGCTAAGATGGCAGAATACTACTGGAGAAGAAACATCGTCGTTAACACAGGACTCGCAGCAATCATAAGGCTGATATTCAGTGGTTTGACAGAAGATAAATTTGGTTATCTGGCAATCGGAACGGGAACTTCAACTGAGTCACCAAATGATACGGCCCTCGGGAATGAAATAGCGAGAAAGTTGGCATCGATTACGCAGATAACCTCGGCAGTCGAAGGTGACACTGCCAAGCTTGAGGCAGAGTTCTCTAGCTCCGATGGCATTTCAGGGACGCATTCGGTGTCGGAATCAGGCATATTTAATTCGTCGTCCGGGGGGATCTTACTTGCAAGAAAAGTATTCCCAGCTATGACGCTTGACTTCACCGGTGGTGACTCAATCATGATACGGTATTACGTGCAAATTCTGAGGGCCTAGCGGGTGAGGGCCCGTGCCAGTAAGGATCAGGACGAAGACCAGATACCAAGGGTCTGTGACTCCATCAGATATAAACGTAGAAACAACAATAATTGAACTGGCCGATCAGCCAGACGATTACATAGTTGAAGGTTGCATTAGCCTGCAAAACATGTCAGCGGAAGATCTTACGACAGTTAGGACGTACATCGCTGTTGACGGAACGAATCAGATGAAAGTCGATGAGA